>ERZ1026858.405-NODE-405-length-23664-cov-21.543691_pt1 | contig 23664 bp, 22 predicted proteins | sample MGYA00380159_ERZ1026858 | MGnify/ENA primary metagenome ERZ1026858 (study PRJEB33269, sample SAMEA4719795) | human gut metagenome | biome: human-associated habitat; feature: organic feature; material: feces | place: Cameroon | collected 2013-10 ...
AGGATGTTGTAGAGGACTTCGAGGTAGATTGATTTATTATGTATTTTGATTTCTTAATTAAGCCCTCAATTCAGCATTTAAATCAGAAATAAGAATTTTCGCTGCAGAACCTAAAAATGAATTATGTACAGCAGTGAAGATTTGGAATTGTTTCGATAAGTCATGAGCAAAGCAAGCTTGCTTGAACTTTGCCATGGCGAGAAAAAGTATGTAATACTTAATAAACAAGTGAAATTTTTAACATCTCAATATATAGGCACTTGCAAAAGTGCCTATACAAAGGGCTATGCCCTAAATTGAGCACTAACTGGTTACTTTAGTACTGATATATATAAATAATTTAGATCACTTACTTAAAACTGATATTATTTTTATGGCACAGTTTACAGAAGAGCAATTGAATAAGATATGGGAAAAGGGATTAAAAGTTGATAAATACAATCCTGACTTTGTACGTAAAGATGCATGTGGTGCATGGATAATAAGGGAAATGTATAATGATAGAACAAGTTCCTTTGGATGGGAAGTAGATCATATTTATCCAGAGTCAAAGTTAAAAAGTATGGAAGTTCCACAAGATAAGATTGATAACTTGATAAATCTTCGTCCTTTAAATTGGAGGAATAATGATTCCAAGGGAGCCGATTATCCACATTACCAATCAAAATTAAAAGCAGGATCTATAAAAGATGAAGATGGGCAAGATCATGACCTTAATGTCAGAGGTGAAGATGAAAAAGAAATCAATTATGATATCCAACAGCAGATAATAGAACTCTTTAAAGGTTATAGCCTATGATATCAAATTTAAGTTCTTTTGTTGAATTTTTTGCTGCTATTTATGTAACCATGGCAGTTAATAATGATTTCTGTAGTAATTTTTGGACACCTAAATATTATAAGGAAATGGATTCACTATTGAAAGAATATAATTTCTCTGGAAGTAGTTTCATTCAAGATCGTCTAATGGATGAAATAAAACATAAGTATGAAATCGTCCAAAATCTTGCTCATTATCGTGGTTTCATAATTTTGATTTTATGCATTTACTATCTGATTTTCATGGGATTTGAAAATGATTCCAATAGTATTTCCATTCAGCATTATGTACCGATATTGTCATGTACATTATTAGTTGCTTTAACTTTGATTTGTTCAAAATATATTTTAAAAAATTGGAGATGGACTGTTGGGTGTGTGCTTGTTTATGCTTCGATATACATAACATTAAAAATAGTACAATTAAGTTTCTTTGAAAGTAATGACATATGTATTTTCATTTTTAATAACAAATGTATTTTGTTAGTTGCCATTATTCTACTACCGATTATACATCAACTATATATCTATTGGATTTTTTCAAGTATATATAAGGGCTATTTAAAATATCATGTGGCGGAAGAATATGAGCGTTACAAGAAATCTATGTTAGGAATAAGAAATAAAGATAAATCTAAGGTTGACGATATCTATATGGAAGCTTGGACGGATTTAAAATTTAGGACAAATGAGGATCCGACTTTAACTTCGTTTTATCAGGTTCTTAATAATCAGCTTTTGTCTGTGGCTTCACCTACGCATTGGCAACTGCTTATATCTTGGCTTAAATATCACATAAATACTTTAAAAAATAAGCGTAAAGATGATTCTCTTCATCAATTTGATGATAATATATCTTCAATAAATGTAGAGAATATCCTTGTACAATATGAATCCAAGAATAAAAACACATTAGACTTTTCTAAAGAATACAACGATTACAAGAAATGGAAAAAGACAGCAGGAAAGAATAACAATCTTAAAACATATTGTTCGCAATACAATCTTAATTATAAAGACATGACAGCATGGCTTAGAATTGTCAAACCTTCACGTTAAAACAAATTTATATAGAGCTATGCTTCTGAAATGTCAGATAAAAAACAATTAAAACGTAAAACATATATTTAATGACAAATCAAACATCGGATAACAACAAACGGATAGCAAAAAATACGTTACTATTGTATGTACGTATGATTTTTATCATGTTGATAAATCTTTATACTTCTCGTGTAATTCTTCAAGCTTTGGGTGTAAAGGACTATGGTATATATAATGTTGTAGGTGGCTTTGTTGCTATGTTTGGCTTAATTAGCAATTCACTATCTGCGGCAATTACTAGGTTTATAACATTTGAACTTGGTACTGGAAATAAGGATAAGCTCAATAAAATTTTTTCATCTTCTGTTACGATTCAACTGGCTATCAGTTTAATAATCGTAATTGCGGTAGAGATTGTTGGTATATGGTTTGTAAACAATAAGATGGTTGTTGAACCAGAACGTTTAGTGGCTGCCAATTGGTGTCTTCAACTTTCTATGATAACCTTCTGTTTTAATATTATAGCAGTACCTTATAATGCATTAATTATAGCTCATGAGAAGATGGCGGCTTTCGCTTATATTAGTGTTTTTGAGGCTGTGTTGAAACTTGTTGTATGTTTTCTAGTTATGCTTTCGTCTTCAGATAAACTTGTCTGCTATGCAATACTTCTTTCTGTAGTAGCCCTTCTGATTAGAACAATCTATGGCATATATTGTAGAAGGCACTTTGAAGAAAGTAAATATCATTTTTACTTTGACAAAAGTTTATTGCTTAAAATGTTTGCTTTCTCAGGATGGAATTTCATAGGAGCAGGAGCAGGCGTGTTAAGAGAACAGGGTGTCAATGTGCTAATTAATGTCTTTTGGGGAACAACGTTGAACGCTTCTAGAGGCATTGCCCAACAGGTCAGTGCAGCAGTAACAAGTTTCTCCTCTAGCTTTATATCCGCAGTCAATCCTCAGATAACAAAATCATATGCTGCTGATGATAAAGAACAATCTTTTCAATTAGTGATACACGGAGCTAGACTTTCTTACTATTTGTTGTTATTAATCTCTTTGCCAGTGTTTCTTGAAACACCAATTTTGCTCAGAGTTTGGCTTACTGTTGTACCTGATTATTGTGTAGCTTTTGTTCGTTTAACATTACTTTATGTTATGATGGAGTCATTATCATATACTATGATGACTTTAATGCTTGCATATGGGAGAATTAAGAATTATCAGTTGATAGTTGGTGGTCTACAATTATTAAACTTTCCAATATCTTATCTGCTTCTTTGGTTAGGGTGTACTCCAGACTATACTTATATAGCTGCTATTATAATAGCTATAGCATGTCTTTTTGTACGATTAATTTTACTAAATCAAATGACTGGACTTTCTATTTCTGAGTATTTTAAAAAAGTTATACTTAATGTAATATTAGTTTCCATTATAGGAGCATTGTTACCCATTGCGATTATATATTATATGAATGAGTCTTTCGCAAGATTATTCATAACTGTTGGCATTTCTACAATTTCTTTGTTTTTGACTTATGTTTTTGTCGGATGCAATAGACAAGAAAGAAAATACATTATAAATATAATAAAAGATAGATTATAATGAGATTTAATATACAAAACAAGGAAAACTGTTGTGGATGTACAGCGTGTGAGAATATATGTGCTCACCATGCCATATCAATGGTTGAAGACTTTGAAGGTTTTTTATATCCCAAAGTGGACGCAACTAAATGCGTAGATTGTGGTCTATGTGACAAGGTTTGTCAATTCAAGAATGATTATGAGAGATATCAAAATTATGATTTTCCCATTATTTATGGAGGACGTCAAAAAAACAAGAATGAAATTGCTAAATCACAAACAGCAGGATTAGCAGCTTTGATTTATGAACAATTTCTTTCAGAAAGTGGAGATGCTTATGGTGTAACATTCAATTCTAATAATGATGTGATTTTTGCTTGCGCAAAAAGCCAACAAGAAACTCAACAGTTTAGAGGCTCAAAATATGTACAAGCAGATATCGGTCGGTCATTCAGTCAGATTAAAGAATCGTTAAAGGGTGGAAACAGGGTACTTTTTATCGGTTCTCCTTGTCAGGTTGCAGGTTTAAAATCTTATATTCCTAATAAGCTACATGAAAAATTATTTACTGTAGATCTTATATGTCATGGCAATACTTCACCAGGTTTATGGAGAGATTATGTTCAATACTTGGAGAAAAAGTATAAATCAAAGATCATTAAAGCTGATTTTCGTAATAAACGTTTTGGATGGCATAAGTGTTTTGAAAGCTATTTATTTTCTAATGGAAAAGAATTAGTAACAAGGTCTTATGATTATCTCTTTTTTTCAAATCTAAATATTCGTCCTTCTTGTACAAGATGCCCTTACACAAATCTTCGTAGAATAGGAGATATTACTATTGGAGACTATTGGGGGTGGGAAAACAATCATACAGAATGGAATGACAACCTTGGTGTAAACTTGATATTAATTAATTCCCCTAAAGGTTCTGTTTTTTTTAAATCAATTGAAGACAAATTAAGTCTGATTCAAACAAATGCTGATGATTGTTTGCAACCACAATTGATGATTCCTGTTAGTAGAAATCCACTTTGTAAACGTTTTTTTGAGGATTATAAAGATAAAGGAATTAGATTTATTCTATATAAGTATGGTGATTTAAACTATATATTAAAAATCAAACAATGTATTAGCACTATTAAAAGAAAATTATTGCATTTATGAAAATAGGTATATTAACTTTTCATTGTGCTCACAATTATGGAGCAATACTTCAATGTTTTGGCCTACAGGAGTACTTAAAATCATTAGGCCATGATGTGTATGTTATAGATTATCGCCCAGATTATCTTACACGAGGTTATAAACGTCATTCGTTTCGTGATTGGATTTGTTCAAACCCTCTTCTTACAATACAGAAATTATTGAATGAACCTTTTTTGTATAAAACAAGAAGCAAGCGTTATGACAACTTTGATACGTTTATAAAAACAAAATTAAGGCTTTATCCTTATACGAAAGGTATGGATTTTCGTGAATTTGATGCTATTTTCCTTGGTAGTGATCAGATTTGGGAAGCTCCAATAACAGATGGAAAATTTGATGATGTTTTTTTTGGCGTAGGAGCTAAATGTAAGGTTATAGCATATGCTGCTAGTAATAAAACAAAGAAATTAACATCTCCCGAAATTGAATATTATAAAGAGCATTTATCTAAATATGCAGGTATAGGTGTAAGAGAGATTACTTTGCAAAAACTACTTACAAATATAATCAAAAAGCCAATTGTACATACTGTAGACCCAACAATACTTGCTGGTAAATTGCTAATCGAAGGAGTAGAAAACAAGCGACCAATTCCACAGAAATATGTACTTGTATATGAAGTAGTAGAACATGAATCTGTAATAGAACAAGCAAAACAATACGCAAAGATGATAGATGCTCGTGTTGTAATACTTAGTGCTTACATTAACTATAATGAAAAGAAATTTCGTGATTATGTAGCTTCTCCATCAGAATTTGTTAATTATATACGATTTGCAGAATGTGTCTTTACGTCTTCTTTTCATGGAACTGCAATTTCTATTATTTGCAATACTGATTTTTATAGTTTCAAGCAACATAATGCATCTGATTTACGTATTTCTTCGTTGTTGGGCGTTGCGGATTTAAATGATAGATTTGTTGATATGTCAGATAAACTTTCTATAAAGCATATAGATTTTTCTCACGCATTAGCGAAACTCGGAAAAGCGAACGAGGTTTCTAAAGCATTTATAAAAGAATCATTAGCATGACCCCAATCTCATTCACTCGTAACCACACACAAATTCTCAAAGGAATTGCTCTAGTATTGATGATAGTTCATCACACATGTACACCATCATACTGGGAGACAGAAGGCTCGTATATATATATGTTGTTGCAGTATTTACAACATGCAACAAAAATGTGCGTATGGATCTTTGCTTTTCTTGTTGGCTATGGTTTCTTCTGTTCCAAGAACAAAACAATCCATTATAGCTTCAAGCGCATCCTATTATTAGTTGTTCCTTTTTGGATTATGCTCTTCGGTATGTTTATACCAGCAGCATACACTTCCGGCGAATTGGGCAATGCTCTAAATTCAAATGGGGGTAAAACAGTTTGCATACAACTAATATACAACATGTTTGGCCTTGTAGAATCACTCAATTGGTATAGTTGGTTTGTAGGCTTTTACTGCATATGTATATTGATAATGCCATTCCTTCATAAAGTATTAGACAGGTATAAGTATGGTTGGCTTGTATCAACCCTAGGTTTTTATGTTGTTGCTGTTGGGGTGCATACAATACCCAAATGGGATAGTATACCTATAATAGCTATACTGTTTACTTCATTTAGGCTTATACCTTTGATAATCGTCGGTTATATGTGTGCTATGTGGAACACTCAAGGCAAACTTCCACATTGGTTTGAAGTGGAAAAACGCATGCCAATAGCCTTGCTGGCAATAGTAGTGGTGATAGCATTGCAGACATTACAAATTCCTACGGCAGGCTTTTGTGTACAAGCTTTCTATACTCATTTCCTTGTTTTTGCTTTGGTAGGCATCTTTAATAGTTTTAAGTTGAAGAGGCTAAAACAGGGATTTACTAAGGTTGGCGATCTGTCAATGTACATGTGGTTCTTTCATGCCATATTCTTTACGGAGACGGTCAATCTTTATGCAAAGAACCTTGTGTTTGAACCATTCCATAATTTCTTTTATACTTTCACTATGACCTTTGTTCTTACATACTTAGGTTCTTGGATTATAAAAAATATAGTTTCACCAATTATAAATAGAATAAAATGAGACATTTACATATTGTTATGCCAATGGCTGGCGAGGGTTCTCGCTTTGCCAATGCGGGTTGGACAACTCCCAAGCCGTTGATAGAACTTAATGGACAGCCACTGTTTAAACATGCAATAAGTAGTGTGGCTGCTGATGGTATCCAAATGAAGTACAGTTTTATTGTACGTCACGAACATATAGAGAAGTATGGCATTGATGCTGGCATCAAGTCGTTTTTGCCAGAGGCTAATATATTTTCTGTTATGAAAACTACTCGTGGGGCTGTTGAGACATGTTTGATGGCAGAGAGTGCCATAGCTGATGATGATGCGGTCATAGTAATGGATTGTGATTTGGAGTTTCGTAGTGTGAAGTTCATTGAGATAATCAAGCAGATGCTCTCTATGCCAATGGAGGAAGCCAATGGCGGTGCCCTTGTAAGCTTTGAATCAAACCAGCCTAAGTATAGTTATGCAGAGGTAGGGGATGATGGCTATGTTGTACGTACAGCAGAGAAGGAAGTCATCTCCAATCATGCTCTCTGCGGAGCTTATTTCTTCAGTACAGGCAAGCGTTTCAAGGAGGTTGCCCATCAACTGCTTGATGAGCCAGACTTCAAGAAGCCTGAATACTATGTGTCTTTACTGTACAATTATTTGTTGGCTGATGGAGAAAAAGTAAGGTTAGCACCAATGGAGGAGTATTATTCATATGGCACTCCAGAAGAACTGAAACGTTATATGTAAGATATGAACTTATGATAAAAGCATTAATAACCGATTTTGACGGTACGCTTGTTGATACTTTTGATGCGAATCTTAGAGCTTATCAAAAGGCATTCGCTGATGTTGACATCACTTTGACGGCTGAGCGTTATCGTGAGTGTTTTGGCTACAGATTCGACCGTTTTATGACGGCAATGGGGATATATGATGCTGAAACAGCTTTAAGAATAAGGGAGGCAAAGAAAGAATATTATCCTCAGTATTTTGAGTCTCTCCGCCCTAACCATACACTCATTTGTTTATTGCGTTCATGGCATCTTCTTGGTATGAAGACAGCTATTGCATCAACAGCCAGAAAAGAAAACCTTATGAACGCTATTAATCATCTTGGTATAGCTGATATTTTTGATTTGATATATGCAGGTATAGATGTAAAGCAAGGCAAGCCGTCTCCTGAAATATACAACAAGGCAATGGACGCATTAAACGTTAGTCCAGAGGAAACACTAATATTTGAGGATTCGAATATAGGAGTGGAGGCAGCTGTTTCGTGCGGAGCAAAATTTATTCGTGTTACTTCTGAATGGTTTGGAAAATGAAAATAATTATATCAAAGGATAAAACCACAATCATGAAAGGAATTGCCATTCTTTTCATGATTCTTCATCATGTGTTCATCAAGGAGTTTTATATAAATCCGCCTGAGATTCTTTCTTCTCTCCCTGCAATACGAATACAGATAGCAATGAAAATGTGTGTAGGAATTTACACATTCTTCATTGGTTACGGTTTTTGGTTTTGCAGTATGTATGGCGCCAAATATGTATCAACTCATATCGGAAAGCTATTGAAACAGTATTGGATTGTATTTGCTATACTGATATTGCCAATTTCTTATTGGGGGGGGGTATTTGCTTGACGTAAAGCGTTTTGCACTTAATCTATTTGGCTTAGAACACCAGTATTGCTTAGGCAATTGGTATATCTACTTTTATGCGTATGCGTTATTGGTCCTACCTTTGCTTAAGTGGTGGCTGCAACCTAAAGGTTTATGGCGTTTGATTACAGCTATCGTATTATTTGCGGTTCTTAGAAATTTATATTCAGACATCAGCTATTGTGACAATTGTTTTGCATATACTCAGATTTTGGCAATTGGCATCTATAGTGCAAAGACACAAGTTTTAACTAAATGGAGCGTAAAAATCCATTCGAGACTTATTTGGTTTGTTCTTGCCTTATTTGCTGTTTTTATTCGTTGTTATAGTGGAGCAATGGGTTTCACAACAGATGTGGTTGCTGTTCCATTATTAGTAATTGCGGTATGTGGATTGTCACAAGGGTATGAGCAAAGTTGTTCTTTCAAAGTGCTGACTAATTTGGGTAAGTGTTCTACCTATATGTGGTTTATTCATTGTATATTTTTTAGCGATGCAACAAGAAACGTATTTCAAAATCTACCTATATGGAATAACTCATCGCTATTAGTCTTCTTCATTGTAACTATAGCATCTTACATATTAGCTTTTCTGTTTAATAAGGCAGAATTAATCATTCAAGAGAAAATAAAGCTTAACGATTATGGAAATAGAAGTAAAAGGTCATAGTGGCTGTCAGATTGACGTGGTACCGGAAGATAACGGTATTTATGTATATAAGTCGACAGCCGATCCAAAATATTTAGAACGCCTGATATTACAAGGCGAAAAGCAGCAGGCCGCAGGCCAAAAGGAATACCAGCACATACGTGTACCTAAAGTTTATGATATAAAGCGTAGTGATGGTATTGCAGTTGTAAAAATGCAGTATGTATATTCAAAGAATTTTATAGAGTTCTTTGAACAGGCAGGTTTTGAGCAGATAGAATATCTGATTGGCGCATTGGAGTATTTCATTGAGCACGAAATAAGTCAAAGTAAATTGCAGACAGTATCAGCCAACATTTTCCAGGAAAAGTTTGCAGATATCAGTGGAAAGTGCAAGGCTAACACTCTCTTTCAAAATGACGAGCGTATCGCCGCCATACTTAGTCGTTCGGAGCAGGTGTTTGCAGACATCAACGAAATGCTCATTCCTGTCGGTTTATGTCATGGCGACCTTACATTCAGCAATATTCTATTTAATGGTAACAATTATTATTTGATAGATTTTCTTGACAGTTTTATTGAGACTCCATTACAGGATATAGTAAAGATACGTCAGGACACCTGCTATCGTTGGTCGCAACTGATGTACACCAAACGCTATGATGCAGTCCGCCTACATATAGTATTGGATAAGATTGATCGTGAAATAGACACTTACTTTAGCAATAAATATGAGTGGTATCGAACTTATTATCCTATTATGCAGCTAATGAACATCCTCCGCATATTGCCTTATGCACATGAGGAGAAGGTCATAGAATTCTTGAAGAGCACGCTTGAAGAACTGCTGGATAAAGTTGGAAACAGTTCGGATGTTCAAGACAACACAGGCACAGAACATAATACAACAAGTCTTAATGTTCAATCTTCAACTCTTAGCACTCAGAGAAGTTTGCTTGTACCAGTTGCCGCAGACAAACCAGAATATGAGAACGGCTTGCCATACGTCTTTGGTTTGGACAAGGATGGTGTACTAATATGTATCAATAGCATTATGGGGTTGGACCTGAAGAAGTTTGACAATATCTATTTCACCATCCTTCGCAAACACGATGAGCGTTTCTTTGTCAGCGACACTTTGAAACTTCAGTTTAAACGACTTGGCATCAACAATGCAAAGGTTGTGGTGCTTGAAGAACGTACACAGGATCAGTCCGAGACTATCTATCGTACAATTATGCAGGAACATATTCAAGGTAGTATCTTTATAAAGGATGCCGATAGTTTTTTCCGTACCGATCTTAATAATGAGAATGCAGTCGCGCTCTTTCCTATTGAGCAGTTGGAGATATTGTCTCCACAAGATAAGAGTTATGCTGCTGTGGATGATATGTACTACCTCACCAATATTATAGAAAAGACCGTGGTGGGCCACTATATCAGCGCTGGTGGTTATTATATTCGTAAAGTAGATACTTTCCTCCATTATTATAACCTACTTCGTCCGTATGGTCGCTTGTATCTTTCTCACATTATCTACGCAATGCTTCTTGACAAGAAGACATTCCGTCCGATGATGGTTGAAGAATATAAGGACTGGGGAACTCGACGCGATTTGATGAGATATGAGTAGAAATGATTTAGTAGAACCCCAGAAGATTGTTTAAGATTATGAATAACAACCCATTGGTGTCAATCCTTTCTCCATGTTACAATGTGGAGAAATATCTTCCAAAGTGTCTTGATACCATTATCGGCCAAACATATAGCAATTTGCAGATTGTTTTGATAGATGATGGCAGCAAAGATGGCACTTGGGAGATTATGCAGGAGTATGCAGCTAAAGATAGTCGTATAGAAGTTTATCATCAAGACAATAAAGGAGTAGCAACAACTCGCAATAATCTATTGGATAAAGTCAAGGGAGACTTTGTGCTCTTTGTAGATTCTGACGATTGGGTGGAATTAACAATGGTAGAATCATTGTTGGGCATACAGAAGCAATCGGATGCTGATATCTTTGTTTGTGATATGGTGAAGAATGACTATACTTCAGTCTTATCAGATAAGTCATACATATCATATAACAAAGAGCAAATAGTAAAGGCTTTTCTTGAGCATAAATGGCTTAATGGTTCGTTGTGTAACAAACTCGTCAAGACGAGTTTGTTACACAACGAAAGATTTCGCTGTGGGATCTCCTACGGAGAAGACGCTTTGTTCTGTTGGCACTTGCTGCAACATGTAATGAGTGTCGTTGTATGCAAACTGCAACTTTATCATTATAGGATGAATGATGCAAGTTTGTCGCATCAAGTATGGACGCCAGAGAAGAAAGGATCGGGTACTGTAGTATGGCATACTATTACAAGTGAGACACAAAAATTGTACCCACAATATGTTGACATTGCTCGTGCAAGATGGGCAATAGAAGATTTTTGGGGATTGTACTATGCGTCTCTTTCCAACTATCCGTATGACAGACATATAAAAGAAAGACAGATTAATATAAAAAGGAATCTAAGGCTGATAGTAAAATCAAACCTTGTTAGTAAAAATAAAATATTTACAGCTTTTGCCTTGGCTTATTGCTATCCGTTGGGACGATTCCTTAAATATATGCGAAAATGAAACCTCAATAGAAGACTTAATTTGGGAACATTTATAAACCAGTTTTCAAATTTTAAATAGATAGTAAAATATAAAATATGATACCCAAGATTGTTCATTATGTTTGGTTTGGAAAGAAACCTTTTCCTCCCAAAATCCAGCATTGTATTGATAGTTGGCAGAAATATCTACCAGACTATAAGTTCATGTTGTGGAATGAAGACACATTTGATGTCAACTCATGCAAATTTGCAAAAGAAGCATTCGAAAATAAGAAATGGGCTTTTGTCTCGGATTACGCTCGCATAGAAGCTTTATATAAATATGGTGGCTGGTATCTTGATACTGATATAGAGATATTAAAGCCATTGTATCCTTTAGAGAACAAAAGACTTGTAATGGGTACAGATGAGGATGGTGCCATTACAGCAATGTATGGTACAGAAAAAGGGCATCCTTATTGGAGAAAAGTATTAGATCATTATAATAATATGCCTTTTATAAAATCTGATGGTTCTTTTAATATGGCAGTTATAAATGAACATTTACAAGATGTGTTAGCAGAATATGGATATGTTCATGAAAATAAATATCAAGAACTGAAAGATGGTATTTTTGTGTACCCAGATGACTATTTTCATGTAGTAAGCTTGGAACGTGGAACCAAGCACTTGACAGAAAACTCTTATTCTATTCATTGGCAAACAATGACATGGACTTCTAATACTAGTCATTTTGCACGTTGGATCCGTATTCACATTCTTATTCCATTATTCGGAGAAAGATTTCTTGATTTTTACAGAAAAATACGCAAGTTTACAAAGATAAAATAAAAATGCAAAGAGTCATATTTATAAATCTGCACACAAGCTGGATGCTTGTTCGCAACTCACAGGTAATTTATTTCAAGACCTCTGCTGCGCTTAAGCACAGATATATCTTAGATTATTTGCTTGAGAGCCCTGATTATGAGGTGTGTAATTATATTACTGATCATGGTTTTTCACTTGTTCCAAAGGATGGAGGTGTACTTAATAAACTTCATTGTCTAAGGTTTTTAGAAAATAAGGTTATCCTTAAGAAGAATGGCATAGATCCAAAGAAGATAACAATAATCACAAAAGCATCTGATATAAAGCCAGATGACATCGTCATTCTTTACAATATAATGGGTAAGAGCAATTATGAGGTCGCTCCAGAGATTTGTGGTTTTAAGGCATTGAGTATGCTTCATTTCCACGGCAGAAAGACAGAGAATGCTTTGATAGAAAAGGCCGATATAAATTGTTACTTCAATGAAGTGAATCTAAGTCTTTCATCAGATTTGTTCCGTAAATATTACCATGTGGAACGTCCTTGGATTGTTATCCCATTTGTATTTGCAGAACGCTTTAAATGTATAAAACCTTTTGCAGAAAGAAAAAATAAATGCTTTTCAACAGGAACTATAACCTACAAGGAACATGAAGAATTTGTGAGTGTTTATGGTGATCCTTGCGACCAACCTGCTCGTAAGTTTGTAAAGGATAATCCAGATCTCTTTAAGGACACGGTTGACTGTTATAGCAGTGACTATCTTGAGGATAATGCTGGCTTAGCGTATAAAAAAGGCGAGAACCCTCTTATTCGTTTGTATAAAAAGTTCTACAACTTGACACATGTAGGTAAACAGAAAAAGTACTTCTCTTTTAATATGGTTGAAAAGTTCAACGATTATAAGATGCACTTATTAGGAGAAGAGATTCTTGGTGTGCCAGGTATTGGATATGTTGAGGGCATGGCTTGTGGAAGTGCATATATAGGTCTGGATTCACCAATGTATCGTGATCTTGGACTTATCCCAGGTGTGCACTATATTACATATGATGGCACAAAAGAAGGACTCCGCAAAACTGTAGAGTATTGGCAGAGACCAGAGAATCAAGATGAGTTGGAGCAAATTGCCAAACGTGGGTGCGAATATGTCAGGAAGAATTTCTGCGGAAAGAAGGTTGCAGAAAACTTGATGACCGCATTAAAGAAACAACAATCGGAATGGAGGAAATGTAAATGATACCAGCGACGGCTTATTTTGCTATTTTCTTAGTATTAGTCACATTTTTCTCCATACCTGTTATTGGTAATTATAATAAGACTTTGAATTCTAAATATTGTGACAACAAAAACATAGCATTAGGATTGGCTCTTTTCCTAACATTGTTTATTGGGCTAAGACCAGTTCATCCGGTTTTTGCAGATATGGTTGGATATGCTGCTAATTATGATTATTATTCTAAATTAGTTTGGTCTTTAGATTATAATAGTGAAAATCTTTTATTTGACAATATGACCACATTATTTGCTTCTACAGGGGTCCCGAAAGATTTTTATTTTATATTTTTAGCAGCTTTGTATTTTATAGGAACATACATTGCATGCCATAAGATGTTTCCGTCAAACACATTAGTTTCATATCTTGTGTTTTTAGCTGCGTTTTCAACTTTTTCATATGCTGTAAATGGAATGAAAGCTGGAGTTGCAGGTGTGCTGTTTCTTTGTGGTGTAGCATATAAGGAAAAATCTAAATGGCTTTCTTTTGCATTGGTAATTGCATCGTATGGTTTTCACCATTCCATGTCGTTGTGTGTATTTGCTTATATAGCAGTATTCTTATATAAGAATCCCAAATGGTATTTTTACTTTTGGTTATTCTGTCTTGCAATGTCAATAGCCCATGTCAGTTTCTTTCAAGTGTTATTCATGCGATATTCTGATGCAAAGGGAGCAACATACTTAGACTCTGGAAATATGGCAGGTTGGGACGGTAAAACAGGTTTCAGAGCTGACTTTGCATTGTATAGCGCTATGCCAGTATTAGTGGGATACTATGCTATATATAAAAAGAAAATACAATCGGATAGCTATAGTATGCTTCTCTGTCTTTATTTGCTGACCAATGGGGTTTGGCTTCTTTGTATGTATGCAGGATTTACAAACCGAATTGCTTATTTAAGTTGGTTTATGTACCCAATGGTGTTAGTATATCCGTATTTGCAGAATGAAAATATTTGGAAAGGGAGACGTTATAAAGTGTTAGCCACAGTAATCTCTCTTCATTTATGTTTCACTTTATTTATGTATACAATTTATTATTGATTAAAACTTTAAATTGTTTTGGTTGAAATTATGAAATATAGAATATCTGTTATAATGGGCATTTACAATTGTGCTCCCACTCTTCAAGAGGCATTAGATTCTCTTTATGCCCAAACCTATCAAGATTTTAAGATTATTCTTTGTGACGATGGCTCAAAGGATGATACACTAAAGATTGCAGAGGAAAATGCTCGTCTACATGAGAATGTTATAGTGATAAGAAATTCGAAAAATATTAAATTGGCAGCAACATTGAATCATTGTTTGAAATATGCAGATACAGAATATGTAGCTCGTATGGATGGCGATGATATAAGTGTACCTAATAGGTTAGAAACACTTGTGAATTTTTTGGATAGCCATCCTCAATATGCATTTGTTAGTAGTGCAATGGTTCATTTTGATGAAAATGGAGAATGGAAAATTACACGAAAAGAGCCAGAACCAACTATTGATTCTTTTAAATGGACTTCACCATTTTGTCATGCGCCAGTACTTATGAGAACAGATGCTTTACATGCAATAGGTGATTATACAGTTGATCCTAAGGTGGAACGTATGGAGGATTATTATTTATGGCATAAGTATTATCGTGCAGGCTTCATAGGTTATAATCTCCAAGAACCACTTTATAAAATGCGTGATGATAAAAATGCTACAATAAGAAGGCGTGGTATAAAAGCTAATTTTAAAGGATATAAAACCGATATGGAAATATTAAAAAATTTAGGTATTAGAAATTATTGGCTAATACCAACTATAAGGTTTTTTTTAAGTTCATTGGTGCCCAACTTTTTATTCCATAGTTTAAGAAAACTCAAAGCTAAAATTATTCATTAAAATGCCTAAAGTATCAGTTATTGTACCTATATATAAGACAGAAAAGTACATCGAAAGGTGTGCTATTAGTCTTTTTGAACAAACTCTAAGCAATATTGAGTTTATTTTTATAGATGATTGCTCACCAGATAAGTCGGTAGCTTTATTAAAGTCTCAAATTGAAAAATATCGACTCCGCTTTGCGGAGTTGGGGAGTGTAGTGCGAATTATGAGGATGCCTACGAACAGCGGCCTGGCCGCTGTTCGTAGGCATGGTATAATTCATGCTACGGGTGATTATATTATTCATTGTGATAGCGATGATTGGGTTGATAAAAATCTTTATGAGTCTTTATATAATAAAGCAGTAGAAACAGGTGCAGAGGTGGTTATGTTTCCTGTAACAGAAGAATGGGGTGATCATTCTTTCGTTCGTAAATTAGGTAATTTGGGAAATAGCTGTCAAGATGTACTAAAGAATTGGTATAAGAACTGTGTACAGATGTATACAGTTAACAAATTGGTAAAAGCTAGTGTATATGGGAATAATAATATACTGCCTTATGAGGGAATTAATATGTGGGAAGATAATGGATTGATGCTTCGTGTTTTTTATTATGCAAAGGGACTCGCGCAAATAAATGATGCAACATACCATTATTTTAGAGGTAACGAGAATGCTATTACTCATGCTTATGGAAGTAAGGCAGTTGGTCAAATGATTAAATGTGCTGGATTATTATATGATTTCTTTAAAAATAAGCCAAACTTTAAAGAATATGAAAACACGGCATTGGCTGTAAAGCTTTTTGCAAGAATAAATCTTGTTACAACTACTTTTACCGGATTGAAGAAATACTATCAAACATATCCAGAGAGTGATAAAGTTATACCATATATTGGGCGTAATGCTTTCTCTACTAAGGGAATTATTAGATTTAGGTTTGTTAAATATCATATGGCGTGGCTGTTCGTATTAATCTTTAAGATAAAATCATGTGTAAAAAAGTAAGACTTTATAATATGCTTTGTAAGTCTCTATATTATATAGCCGACAATTTCTTTATAAAAAACGCTCACTAATTAGTTGAAATATTGTTATCCGTTAAACTATTAATGAAGAGAGCTTAATTGGGCGTTTTAAAAGAATTCTCCAAATTATTTATTAAAGAATTATGAACATACTTCACGTAGTAAACATCTACTTTGTTCTCCCTTATTTTATCGGAGACCAGTTTACGTATTTCAAGGAACGTGGCTATCGGCTGAATGTAGCATGATATGTAATACAGAAGATTGCAGCAATGGTGTATCGGGTGTTACATCTATAAAAATAAATCTACAAGTGCGTTCTTAATTGATGCCAAGCACTATGCAATACGACATCATGACCCATTACTATCGTGATGCTAATATCTGGATCGTGATATAACGCTTTGTTGTGTGTAATGAAATGATTGTATCATGCCTTGATATGACCGTATCGTGCCTTGAAACAATCGTATCATGCCTTGATACGAAGCTTTTAGTAACAAAGAACTGAAACAAAGTTTTATCAAAACCTGCTATTACATAAGATTGCAGCAATGGTGTATTCGTGTCTTAAATAAAGAAAATCGGTACAAAGTGGAAATTTCTCACAAATAATGTATATTTTTGCATAAGATTGGCTGCACCTCAGCAATTCAAGTACACTTAATTGCATTCGGTTTGCACAATCTTTGCCATATTATATAACATAAAAATGAATGATATGTTTAACAGACTCGCAATAAAAAATTTTAAGTCAATAATAGACCTGACTATTGAATTGGGACGGGTGAACGTTTTCATCGGTGCAAATGGCATGGGCAAAAGTAATGTGCTGGAAGCTATAGCCATGATAGCAGCTAATAGCCAAGATGAAATCGACTTGAACAAGTTGGTGCAGGCAGGTGTACGTATAGCGCGTCCAGACTTGATGAGAAGTTCTTTTTATGGAAAGAAAACTGCTGACAATATAGAAATATGCCTTTCGGGATATGGCAATGAATACACTTATACAATATCTCCTAAAGACAAAGAGTATGTTATGACTCCTTGGACTGTTGATGTCAAGAGAACGGTGGTAAACCCTGAAACATCTGATCGAGATAAATTTGCAGTGGCGTTGTCGCGATATGAAATATATACACCAATGTTGGATGCATTGCGTGGATTGTCACAGACTTCTTCTCGTTATCCAATAGGACTGCATGGCGAGGATTTTGACGTGTTGCTCAACATGATGTCGAAAGATACAAAAGAAAAGATTGCAAAGGAAGCAAGTGAGTGTATATCGTGGATGGATTCTGTTGCATATGATGAAAATGATCTGTTGCGTCAGGTCGGTCTGAAACTTGGAAGAAGCAAGTCGCATTTGTTTTTCAAGGACAAGTTCATGCAAAAGAAAATGACAATGTTCTCAGCTGAAAATGCAAATGAGGGTGCATTGGTTATATTGTTCTATCTGACATTATTGTTGAGTGACAAAACTTCATCGTTTTTTGCAATAGACAATATTGATACAGGACTGAATCCTCGTCTTTGTCGACATTTAATGAAACTTATAGCGGAGATGACAGAAAAAGTGGATAAGCAAATACTTATAACAACACATAATCCTGCGTTTCTCGATGGTATGAATCTTCAAGATGACAATCAGAGACTTTTTGTTGTAAGCAGGTCGGATGATGGTTATACAATAATAAAACGTTTAAAGACAAAACCATTACCAGATGGTGATAAAATGCGAATGAAATTGTCTGAGATGTGGATGAATGGTCTTTTAGGCGGTGTCCCCAATAATTTCTGAGAAATATGAGAATAGGAATTATAGCAGAAGGACACGCTGATATTGCTGTCATTAAAGCTGTTGTAAAAGCGATTACAGGTATTGATGGTAGTGATATGTATGCAATCCGTCCAAAAGAAGTCTTAGATGAGACAGATGCGGAAGAATTAAAGTTTAGCAATTGGGAATTGGTTTTGCAGTCATGCAATAATGAACAATTGCTTGTACCTTTCTTTGAAGGCATTGATGATGAAGCCATTTTAGTCGTTCACATAGATACGGCTGAAAGAGGAGAGAAAAATTATGATGTGCATGAACCTCAACGGACCGGACACCCTGATTGGAAAGAATATAGCCGAGAACTTAGGAATAATGTAAAGAAAAAGATAGAAGCATTGATACCTGAGCGTCATAGAGATAAGGTGGCTTATGCTATTGCTATTGAAGAAACTGATGCTTGGCTAATACCATTGTACGATGTGGCAAAACGTAGCGACTCTGCTTCGAATATAAATGCGAAGGAAAAGTTGCGAAATTTGATAGGAGAAATAAAAAAGAGAACAAAGTATATTGACACGACACACGACAACTTGAATTACTCTAATTTAGGAAAAGATTTGATTAAGGGTATAAAGATTGCACGAAAAGGAAACGAAAGCCTTAATCTTTTCTGTATGGATATAGAGAGCTTTTTATAAGATTAAACATCCCCGTCCGAGTGGCGGCGTTAGCGCAGAGCGATACTGCGACGGGGAACAACTTTTTATTTTTATTATTTGTATTCTGTTGGTGGAGTAGAGCTTTGTCATTCCACTAACGCATAATTGTATACTTTTTTTAATTGACTTTTAAGGTAGGTATTCCAGTATGGAGTATCTGCCCTCAGTGGTATTGTAGTTTATGAATATCCTTCACGTAGTTAACATCTACTTTGTTCTCCCTTATTTTATCGGAGACCAATTTACGTATTTCAATGAACGTGGCTATAAGATGAATGTTGTCTGTAGCCCAAGTGAGTATCTGGCTGACTATGCCAAGAAGCAAGGCTTCGACTATATTGAGACTCCTGTGAACAGGAGTATTTCAATAAAGCAAGACTTGGCAAGTATATGGAACATCTGCAAGTTTATACGCAAAAAGAAGATTGATATCGTTGTTGGTCATACGCCTAAGGGTGCGTTGCTTGCGATGATTGCCGGATGGCTGTGCAGAGTGCCTAAGCGTATATACTTCCGACATGGTCTGGTTTATGAAACGAGTCATGGATTAAAGAGAACTATCCTGAAGACAGTTGATAGAATAGCATCGGCATGCGCAACTCAAATTATATGCGTTAGTCCGTCGGTGCTTAAACGAAGCATAGAGGACAGACTTGCTCCTGCCAAGAAGCAGATGATATTGAGCAAGGGCACTTGTAATGGTATTGATACGCAGGGACACTTTAATCCCGCAAACATTGACAAGGCACGACTAAATGAACTGAAAGCGAAGTATGGCATAAAGGATGATGATTTCGTTATTGGTTATTCAGGTCGTATGGTGCGCGATAAGGGTATCATAGAGCTGGTGCGTGCTTTTGACAAACTGAAAGATGCTGACAACTGCAAGCTATTGTTGGTGGGTATGTTTGAAAAGCGTGACGCTCTGCCTGATGATGTGAAGAACCGCATCGAGAATGATCCTCGCATAATATATACTGGTTTCATAAATGGTGGTATGGAATACTATTATGCCATGATGAACGTGTATGTACTTGCATCGTACAGAGAAGGCTTCCCGACTGGTGTGCTTGAGGCGCAATCTATGGGAAAACCTGTTATAACAACACGTGTGACGGGTTGTTGCGATTCTATCATTGACGGGAAGACTGGTTTGTTTATAGACAATGATGCTGATGACTTGGCTAAGAAGATAGACATGATAAGACGCGACAATGCCATTGACGGCATGGAAGGTCGTAAATGGGTTGTAGAAAACTATGACTGTAGAATTATCTGGAAGGAAATAGAGAAGTTGTATTAACATAACAATATAATAATCGGAATGAAGAATATACTGATAACAGGTGCCAATAGTTTTATTGGCACTTCGGTAGAAGCGTGGTTGCTTCGCAATAATAATGAGTATAAGGTTGACACTGTAGACACTATGAATGATGCCTGGAAGAAGGCAGACTTCACTAAGTATGACGTGGTGTTTCATGTAGCTGGTATTGCTCATGTAGACCCAAAGCCTGAGATGGCTCCATTATATTATAAGGTGAACCGTGACCTGACAGTAGAGATTGCAAAGCATGCAAAAGCATCAGGTGTGAAACAGTTTATTTTCATGAGTTCACAAATTGTTTACCATGCAAGCAAGTCGTTGGCGGGAACTGTTATTGGAAAGAATACCAAGCCAAATCCAAATGACTTCTATGGTGACTCGAAGTTGCAGGCTGAGAAGGGACTGAACGAATTGGCTTCGGACTATTTCAAAGTAGTAAACCTTCGTCCTTGTATGATTTACGGAACTAATGGTAAGGGCAACTTCCAACGCTTGGCTCGTTTGGCATTGAAGACACCAATTTTCCCTCTGTGGCACAACAAGCGTTCAATGCTGTATATAGACAATCTGTGTGAATTTGTGAAGCAGGTTATCGACCGGCTACTGGCTGGAACTTTCCATCTACAGAACAAGGAGTATGCTGATACTGTAGAGATTGTGCGCTATTATGCCAAGGCTAACGGTCACGCCCTGTGGTGTACACGTTTGTTCAATCCGTTGGTATGGTTAGGCTCTTTCTTCTTGACTCCTCTGTGCAAGATGTTTGCCAACCAATACTATGTGCAGGACTTGACAACGTACGACTTTGATTATCAGCTTGTGTCGTTTGAGGATTCTTTGAAACGTATCAAACTCTGATGGATAAAACTAAAGAGGCTCTGTATGGACTGATTCGAATGGCATTGATAGGGGAGGTGCCTATGGCGTTTCCTGAATCAGTGGATTGGAATGTTCTCTACGACTATGCCAAGATGCAAGGTGTTGCAGCCATCGCTATGGATGGACTGCAGACCTTGATGAATAAGACGGGCTTTGCTCCTGTTGGGCTTGATGTAAAGACAAAACTGCAATGGTATGCCTTGGCAATGTCTATTGAAAAAAGGCATACCAAGCAGTTGGAGTCAAGCAAAGAGGTTGCGTCTGTTTGGCACGGGGCTGGTATACGAACTTTAGTGTTGAAAGGGTTTGCCTTTGCCCAATATTATCCTAAACCTATGCAACGTCTGGCTTCGGACATGGATTGCTATCTGTGTGGAGGTTATGAGGTGGGCAATAGTGAGATGGAGCACTTGGGGATAAAGGTGAACCGTGAAGACTATCGTCATTCTACTTTCCTGTATAAGGATGTTTTTGTTGAGAACCATAAGATTTGCACTACGGTAAGAGGAAAGAAGCAACGTAAACGTTTTGAGGCATATCTTCGTTCGTTGCTTGAGAATGAACTGACTGTAGATATTGACGGTTCATATTTGGAAATGCCGTGTGACAGATTCAATGCCCTTTATTTCCTGCAACATTGTCATAGGCATTTCTTGCGTGAAGGTATCACGTTGCGATATATCTGTGACTGGGCTATGATTCTGCAAAGGGCTGATTGCTTTGATTCTGAATTCTGGAATGAATGTGAGAAGAACGACTTAAGACCTTTTGCCGAATCAATGACACGTCTGGCATACGTAGTATGTGGGGTTAAGGCTCAGTGGATGAATGGTGATGTTTTGTTGCAGATTCAAGACAAAATGCTCCTTGACGACTGCTATTGTATTGCTGATAATGCCATTAAGTACGGCAACAGCATTAAGGCTCACGTACAAATGGTTAAAAACATGTTGGGCATGCGCTGGAAATATAAGTATTTCTCGCAGCGGTCGATGGAGATAGAACTGATAAGCTCGGTTTGGAGTAATTGGGTGGAGAAAAATCCGAAGATAAATCAGTACCAGGATTGATCCCATTCCTCAATTCCATTTGTCTACCAAGACCGTCCATTTCCAATGGAATGTTATTATCAGTACTGTAATTCTAATAGCGGACATTGCGCAGTTGCTTGCATGTCCTACCCCTTAGGGAGCTATTTCAGTAGTAACAGATATCGTAGGAGTGATGCCCTATGTACGAAAAGGTATTGAGAAATAAGGTCTTCAAAAAATCCTTGGGAGAATTGGTAAGCTCCCAAGGTACTTTATAAAGACAAGACGTTTATGAAAACCAAACTATCAAACATGATTGTGGAGAAAATGCCAAAAGCAGGCATGTTTGTTTTTTTTACACAATAAAATATCAGTAGTACTACAAGTTCAATTTTACATAAAAATAGACTATATGGAAAAGATAACAAAAATAGAATCACTTTCTCAAGAGAAATTTTTAAATGTATGGACAGAGATACTAAAAAAAGAGAACTTCTCTGGAATCGTTGTAAAAAACAATAGTGTTACAGCAAATACTGAAAGCATATTAGTTCCTATAAAATGTCTTTATATCACATTTCCGTTTCAACTAAGTGGTAATATAGAAACTGAGTATATAGCACAGGAAATAACAAAATTAAGAAATGATGAAAATGCTAATTTGGTTACAATAGTTTCTCAACATAATATCTCTAATGGCTTCCAAAAAGCTATAGTAAATATTATATCTAATTTTGAAGTTTCTTTTATTGGTAGAGATAAACTTATTAAGCTGGTAGATGAGCATTTTCCTGAACTATGGAAACATGAAGATGTGGAGCTTCTTGGCTATGAAAGTGATTATAAGAATAATATAACAAATGATAATCAACTTAGAAAATTAAAACTACCTTCGGAAAAATGTCAAAGATTGCTTGATATATATATAAGTCCAAGAATAACATCATACGAGGAAGATCCGAAAACAAGAACTTTAAAGAGACGTCGTATTGATATTAAAGAATTGATGAATAAACAGACTCCTATAATTATTTCTGGTCAGTCTGGTGCAGGAAAGACGTCTCTATTTAAACATATAGGCCAGTTACTTATAGATGCGAATGCACAAAATGAGAATAGAAAGAATTTACCAGTAGTGTTAACAGCTATTGACATACTTGAGTATAATCGCAACATTGGAGACTTGTTGGAGGCTAAATTAGAAAAATACTTTCATAATACCAAATTACAAGACTTAGTCTCAAAATCCTTAATTCCGCAACACTATAAATATTAACTTTTATAACATCCTGAGCAACA
>ERZ1026858.418-NODE-418-length-23317-cov-9.193406_pt1 | contig 23317 bp, 21 predicted proteins | sample MGYA00380159_ERZ1026858 | MGnify/ENA primary metagenome ERZ1026858 (study PRJEB33269, sample SAMEA4719795) | human gut metagenome | biome: human-associated habitat; feature: organic feature; material: feces | place: Cameroon | collected 2013-10 ...
GATCTACACAGAGTAGATCGTCGGCAGCGTCAGATGTGTATAAGAGACAGGTATCATCCTTATTATTATGGGATTCCTTAAATTTGGTAATCTAATCAGATTTATTCCTTATACAATTACAACCGGATTTACATTTGGTATAGCAGTTACTATTCTTGTAGGACAGATTAAGGATTTCTTAGGTCTTGATACTTCTGCGTATACAGGACCAACTATTGAGACACTTGATAAGTTAAAGGCTGTGTTCAAATGTATTAACACATTTAACTGGCAGGCACTTGTTGTAGGTGGTGTTTCACTTGCAATTCTTATTATATGGCCTAGATTTAAGAAGTTAGAGAAGATTCCGGCATCTTTAATTGCAGTTATAGTTTCTGTAATTATGGTTAAACTTGGAATGCAGGCTAAGACTATCGGAGATTTATATACAATTTCAAGCAAGCTGCCGGGTATCAGCATACCACATGTTAATATAACAATGGTTAAGAATCTTTTGCCGGATGCATTTACAATTGCGGTACTTGCAGGTATTGAGTCACTTTTATCATGCGTTGTTTCTGACGGTATGATTGGAAGCAGACATAAGCCTAATATGGAACTCGTTGCGCAGGGTGCAGGTAACCTTGTATCAGCTTTATTCGGTGGAATTCCAGCAACAGGTGCTATTGCGAGAACAGCAGCTAATGTTAAGAATGGTGGACGTACACCAATTGCAGGTATGGTTCATTCCGTAACACTTCTTCTTATCCTTGTTGTGCTTATGCCATATGCAGCATGGATTCCAATGCCGGCAATTGCAGCGATTCTTTTCATGGTAGCTTATAACATGAGTGGCTGGAGAGAAATGATTTCTCTTTGTAAGACTTCACCTAAGAGTGATATTCTTGTGCTTCTTACAACAGCAGTACTTACTATTGTATTTGACCTTGTTGTTGCTATTGAAGTTGGTGTTGTGCTTACAGCACTTCTTTTCCTTAAGAGAATGGCTGATGTTACTGAGGTTAAGAGCTGGAAATATATTGGTGATAATATAGATGAGAATAATGATCCGGACAGCATTAATCTAAAGCATGTTCCTAAGGACACACTTGTATATGAGATTAATGGACCAATGTTCTTTGCAGCTGCGGACAAGTTTCTGGATATCCAGACAGTATCAGGTTCTAAGGCAGTTATTGTAAGAATGAGAGGCGTTCCTGCAATGGATGTTACTGCACTCAGATCTTTAAGAAATATTCATGCAGTATGTAAAAGACATGGCGCAGTTATGATTCTTTCACATGTAAATGAACAGCCTATGTCAGTTATGGAGCATGCTGGCTTTGCAGATGAGATTGGAAGAGATAATTTCTGTGCCAATATTGATGCAGCTCTTGAGTATGCTAAAAATATTGTAGAAGGGTAATGCTAAATGAAGGAAGATACACTTTCCTATATAAGAGATAATAAAGAGATTACATTTGAACAGAAGATAAGACTTGTAATTATGCTGAGTCTGCCTACGATTCTGGCACAGGTGTCATCAATTATAATGCAATATATTGATGCGTCTATGGTTGGAAGACTGGGGGCAGGCTGTTCGGCTTCAATAGGTCTTGTATCGACAACGACATGGCTGCTTGGAAGCCTTGCTTCTGCACCATCACTTGGATTTTCAATTCAGGTGGCACAGCTTGTCGGGGCAAAGAAGTTTAACAGGGCAAGAAGAGTGTTCTTACAGTCATTTGGAATTGTTCTTCTTATATCAATTATTATTGGTGCTGCCGGAGCCATGATAAGCTGGGGACTACCAGCATGGCTCGGTGGAGAAGAGTCGATACAGAAGGATGCGACAATGTATTTTCTTATAACATCATTGTCTATGCCGGCACTTGGTTTTAACCGTCTTGGTACGAGAATGCTGCAGAGCTGTGGTAATACGAGGACACCGGGAATTCTTAATTCCATGAATTGTTTACTTGATGTTATATTCAATTTTATATTTATATTTAGCTGGCATGGTTTTGGCTTTGGTCTTGGAGTTATGGGTGCAGCACTCGGAACAACAGCGGCAGAGATTGTCACTACAATTATTATGTTTTATGTATTGATGTTCAGAACACCTATGCTTTCTAAGGGTTACGGAACAGATTCTGGTGAGAAGGCAGGTCTTGCGACAATAAAGAAGTCATTTGTTTTATCTCTTCCTGTTACATTTGAAAATGTAGTTATGTTCGGGGCTATGATTACGATAACAAGAATTGTTGCACCATTAGGAGTTGTGGCTGTGGCTGCCAATTCATTTGCAATAACTGCAGAAAGCCTGTGCTATATGCCAGCTTACGGAATTGAGGAAGCGGCAACGGCACTTGTTGGCCAGAGTATAGGTGCAGGCAGAGGAAAGCTTGCGTTGTCTTTTGGAAGAATTTCAGTTGCCTTCGGAATGGGAATCATGGCGTTCACCGGACTTCTGATGTTTATATTTGCACCGTTCATGATTGGAATTCTTACACCTGACCCGGTAGTAAGAGAGCTTGGTGTAACTATACTTAGAATTGAAGCATTTGCAGAGCCACTGTATGGTGCGTCAATTGTAGTAACCGGTGTGCTTCGTGGAGCAGGAGATACTCTTGTTTCAAGCCTTATGAATTTCTTCAGTCTCTGGGCTGTTCGAGTTGTTCTTTCATTCCTTCTTGTTGGAAGCTATGGACTTGTAGGTGTGTGGATAGCGATGGCAGCAGAGCTTTGCTTCAGGGGTGCGATATTCCTTGTACGCATGGAGCGGAAGAAGTGGCTGAAGAAGGTGTGACTTTGCGTGATAACTATATTGATATTATATTTTTTCGGGAAATTTGCCTACTAAAATGTATGAAATTGTTGAACTAGTGGGTTTACTGACGGAAATAGAATTGCAGAGAGCAAGAATAAACCTACTACATTGGGAAATAATAAATGGCTAGTGGGTTATGAGTAAGAATTTTACATAGTAGATAATAAGGAACATTAATATCATCCATGTATAAACATGATATATGAATTAATAAGTAAGCTGAATTAATCAAAAAGCCTGCTTTCAACAAAAAGCAGGCTTTAAAAATTCATCAAAGTATTTAATTATACATAAACAGCTCAGAACTTTAATTAAGCAAGATACTTAGCAAGTACATCTGCCTTGTCAAGCTTCTCCCAAGGGAGGTTAAGGTCTGTACGTCCAAAGTGACCATAAGCAGCTGTCTGCTTGTAGATAGGTCTTCTTAAGTCAAGCATCTTAATGATTCCGTTAGGTCTTAAATCGAAGTTCTCACGGATGATTTCAACGATTTTTTCTTCATCAAGCTTTCCTGTGCCAAATGTATCAACCATGATAGATGTTGGTCTTGCAACACCGATTGCATATGAAAGCTGAATCTCACATCTGTCAGCAAGTCCCGCAGCAACAATATTCTTAGCAACATATCTTGCAGCGTATGCAGCAGAACGGTCAACCTTAGTGCAGTCCTTGCCAGAGAAAGCACCACCACCATGTCTGGCAGCACCACCATAAGTATCAACGATAATCTTACGTCCTGTAAGACCTGAATCTCCGTTAGGTCCACCAATTACAAAACGTCCTGTTGGATTAATGTATATCTTAGTGTCAGCGTCAATCATAGCTGGATCAACGATTGCGTCAATAACATATTTCTTAATATCATCATGAATCTGTTCCTGAGATACTTCAGGAGCATGCTGTGATGAAACAACGATAGCATCAAGTCTTATTGGCTTTTTGTTTTCATCATATTCAACTGTTACCTGTGTCTTTCCGTCTGGTCTTAAGTAAGAAAGAGTGCCATCTTTACGAACCTTTGTAAGCTGCTTAGAAAGCTTCTGTGCAAGTGCAGAAGAGTAAGGCATGAATTCAGGAGTTTCGTTAGTTGCGTAACCAAACATCATACCCTGATCGCCGGCACCACCTTCTGAATCATCAATCTCGCCATCTTTAGCTTCAAGAGCCTTATCAACACCCATAGCAATATCAGCTGACTGCTTGTCTAATGCAACCATAACAGCACAGGTGTTACCATCAAATCCTTTATCAGAGCTGTCATAACCGATATCTGTAACTGTCTTTCTTACGATAGAAGGAATATCTATGTTAGCCTTAGTTGTAACCTCACCCATTACCATAATAAAACCTGTGTTAGTAAGAGTTTCGCATGCTACTCTTGAGTATGGATCCTGCTCGTAGAGAGCGTCAAGTACTGCATCTGAAATCTGGTCGCAGATTTTGTCAGGATGTCCTTCTGTTACTGATTCTGAAGTAAATAATCTTTTTTCCATGTTATCTCCTTTTGATTTTATCGTGAATATGTCTATCCCATGATTTTTCATCGTTATTCGAGTTAGATTCTCATCGCTACTCGCGCTCGCAGCTCAGATGCCAGAATTACATTCTCATCGCTACTCGCACAAAAAAAGGTCCCCGACAAGGGGACCCGATAGACTGTATCGAAATCCTCTTATTGTTCGACTAATATCGCTCAGGTTGGCACCTTCCTCAATACAAAAGGGGTTGCCGGGCTTCATAGATCCTATGTATCTCCACCGCTCTTAATAAGGGATATAAAATATTCAATTAATATTACCGCATAAGATAGTACACAATATAATGACATTCGTCAAGAGTAAATTAAGATTTTATATAAATTTTATAGTAGCTGTTTTATCTGGTACATGAGTGCAGATATTTTTCTTTAGTTGCCATTCCACCGCGAATATGACGCTCCTGTTTATTGACATCAAGTATTTTGCGGGCTTCCTTGGCAAGCTCAGGATTGATTTCCATAAGCCTGGTGGTAACATCTTTATGTGCAGTACTTTTGCTTACGTTAAATGCTTTAGCAGTCTGTCTTACAGTAGCCTTATGTTCAATTATGTAATATGCCAGTTGTATGGCACGTTCTTCTATATAGTCTCGCATGTGGGGACTCCGCAGGATTCATTTATACAATCTATGCCAGAGCAGGACATTTTATGTTAGAATGAAACAAGACAGACAACAAGGAGAATGATAATGGTCGCAGAGTATAGTGTGTGGCAGCAGGGAGTGGAAGTTAATTATGCTGCGTTATGTGAAGAGAAAAAAGATGGTTTACATATATTGAGGCTCATGGGCCAGACATCTGTGGTGTATATACCGCAGATGATAGATGGACATGAGGTTAAAGTTATAGGAGAGTATTGTTTCTCTGCAAGAAATAATTGTAAGAATCGGACATTAGATAATGACTGGGAGAAGATGGAAAAGCTTGCCAGAGACAGAGGAATGAATGAACTTAGCGGAGATTATGTTGAACAGGTTATACTGCCGGACAGTGTGCAGGAATTATGCAGTTACGCATTTTATAATTGCAGAAAGCTTAAATGTATAGAATTTGGGAGCAGTTTAAATGTGGTTAATAATGATGCATTTATGAATTGTATGGGACTGTCTGTGCTTGTGGTAAGAAGCAGGGCGGAAGAGCCGACTGGGGCACAGTATTTCCTGAAACAGCTTAATAAGGGAATTGAACTTAAATATGTTGATGATGGAAATACATATGGAAGTTTCTATTATTCAGAGTATACTGAAAGCTATGAAGAAATCGGACCTGCACATATATTCCACATGGATCTGCAGGGGGAAGGCTACAGGGCAAGGCAGCTTTTTGACAATGGGGTTGTAGATGCTGCTGGATACGATACAATATTTGAAGCGGCGAAGGCTCTGGAAAGTACATATACTTTATCGAAGATGGCGGTTGGAAGACTGCAGTATCCAGTTAAACTGACAGATAGTGCAAGAGATATGTATATGGAATTCATTAAGGACAATACTGCAAATGTGCTGGAATGGGTAGTTGCTGAGCAAAGAATTGATATTATTGAGTTCATGGCTGATAATAATATACTTGATGAGAGTGGACTTGATGCCGCACTCAAACTTGCTGGGAAATGTGACTGGACAATGGGAAGCACAGCAATTATTGAACTTGGCAGCAGATTTGCACCAAAGTTTAAAAAGAACAGATATGAATTTTAAAGTTGAAAAAATCGGACATGAAAGGAGATGGTGACATGGCACATATTCAGACAGAGAGCGAATGGGAACTTGAGATGTGTGGCAAGATAATAGATTATCTTGCAGGGAAAATATATGTTGATATGAGATTTATGGAGCCCGTGCTTAATGTGCTTGTGCCAAGGGCTAACATGGGATTGTCCACATTTGCAACAGACGGAGTATATCTGTATATGAATACAAGACATACGATGGATGTGTTCAGAAAGAATGAGAATTTTCTGGTGAGGGTGTATCTACATTCAGTGCTTCATTGTGTGTACAGCCACATATGGCTGTGTGACGGAAGAGATGAGAATCTGTGGAATCTTGCGTGTGATATTGCTGTTGAGAGAATAATTGACAGACTTGATAAGCCGTGCGTGAAAAGGATACTGACATGGAGAAGACAGGATATATATAAAAGGCTGGATGATGATAAATGTGTTTCGTCAGCACAGATATATGAATTCCTGCTGGATATTAATAAGGAAGAACTTAATAAGCTGTGGCTGGAATTCTATACAGATGACCATACAATATGGCAGTACAAGAATGACAGAAAGAACATGATACAGCAGCCACATAAGGTGCAGCAGCAGTGGGAGCAGCGGGCGCGTCAGATGACTATGGAGAAGCAGAAAAGCGATGGCGAGAGTGGTAAGGATGAAAATTCATTAAATGAGCTTATGCGTGTACAGAAACACCGGCGTAGCTACAGGGATTTTCTTAAGAAATTTGCTGAGTATCATGAAGAGTTAAAGATTAATGATGATGAATTTGATCTTGGATATTATGCTTATGGATTGTCAGTATATAAAAATATGCCGCTTATTGAGCCGCTTGAGACAAGAGAAATTGACAAGATAAGGGAATTAGTGGTAGTTGTCGATACAAGCTATTCAACGAGTGGGGAGCTTGTGAGAAGATTCCTACAGGAAACATTTGACATAATTATGGACGACAGGGCATTTTTCAAGGTGAGCTGCATCCATATTATACAGTGTGATGATGTAATACAGAGTGATGATGTTATTAAAGACAGGGAGCAGCTTGAAGGATTTTTCAATACATTTGAGATAAAGGGAGGCGGCAATACTGATTTCAGACCTCCGTTCAAATATATAGACAGACTGATTGAAGAAGGAAAGATTAAGAATCCCGGTGGAATGTTGTATTTCACAGATGGAGAAGGAACTTACCCGAAGAAAAAGCCAGGTTACAGAACCGCATTTGTATTCATGAAAGATTACGATGAGACGAAAGTGCCTGCGTGGGCGATGAGAATAAGACTGGATAAGTCAGACAGATGAAAGGACATGGCTATGAATATTAAAGAGGCAAAACAGGAGATTGTTAATACAGTAAAAGCATATCTTTGTAAAAATGCAGAGGGAGAATACAGGATTTCGGCGATACGTCAGCGTCCTGTGCTTCTTATGGGACCTCCGGGAATTGGAAAGACACAGATTATGGAGCAGATTGCAGAAGAGTGTGGAATCGGTCTTGTTTCATATACTATTACGCATCACACAAGACAGAGTGCTGTCGGACTTCCGATGATTAAGACAGAGGAGTTTGAAGGGAAGGAATACTCTGTAACAGAGTATACGATGAGCGAGATAATTGCCGGAGTGTATAAGGCTGTTAAGGAGCAGGGACACACGGAAGGAATTCTTTTTATTGATGAGATTAACTGTGTTTCTGAGACTCTCATTCCAACTATGCTACAGTTCTTACAGTGCAAAACATTTGGCAATCAGAAGGTGCCGGAGGGCTGGATAATTGTCGCAGCCGGCAATCCGCCTGAATTCAACCGTTCAGTACGTGAGTTTGATATGGTTACATATGACCGTCTGAGAGTAATTAATATTGATGCGGACCTTGAAGTATGGCGTGAATATGCAAGAGAACGCGAGATTCACAATGCAATTCTTTCATATCTTGATATAAGACCACAGAATTTTTACAGGGTAGAGGCAGATGTTGACGGGCTTAAATTCATTACGGCACGAGGCTGGGAGGATATGAGCAGTCTTATGTATGTGTATGAGGAACTTGGAATCAGTATTAATGCCGGGGTTGTTGGGGAATTTCTTCATAATGAGGATGTTGCGGAGGATTTTGGAGCATATTATGACCTATACAATAAGTACAGGGATGATTATGGAATTAACAATATTCTTACCGGGAATGCTGCGCCGGATATATACAGACGAATGGTAGAAGCTGATTATGATGAGAGACTAACTGTGGTAAATCTGCTGCTTGACACTCTGAATAAGCATTTTAAATATGCAGCCGCTTTAAAGGCGGATACTGACAACTGGTATAAATCTATCAAAGATAAGATTAAAGCAGGCGAGGATGCAGCTGCTATTGATAAGGAGAAAGCAGAATTCGCTGCACAGGCTGAAAGGTTGGAAAGTGTTGAAGAACAGACACTTGCAAAGTTAGAAAATGCATTTGACTTCTTAGAAGGTTCTAAACAAGAGATTTCAAGGGAAGATATCGGAAAGCTTGATCAGGAAATGCTTATATTTGTCACAGGACTCACAACAGGAAAGGAGTCATCATCATTCCTTCTTGTAAATCCATGTGACAGATACAAGTCTTATAGTGCCATGTACTTAAAGGGTGGCAGAAGAAACCAGCTCCTTAAGGAAATGGAATAAAGATACGATTGAATAAATCGGACATTATATTTTAAGCTTCTCCGCAAACATAAGAAGTACGCTGATTAAAAGCAGAGCACTTGAAATCCATATTGTGTGGATTCCGAACATCATTGAAAGGTTTCCACCAATACCTGCACCGATTGCAAAGAATAATATTATACCGAAGTAATATCCGGATTTTCTAAGAGAAGCCTTATTGCCGGTACGCACAAATACTGAAAGTGCGTCTGTACCGCTTCTTAAATTGCCGATGCACATGGTGCTTGCATAAGAATAGCCATTAACTTTTCTGAATGCCTGTACCTGCATCGCACATGAGAACGACACGATTATTGTTGCAAACATGTCCATTGAATGAGGCATGAAGCCGACTGCAATTAAGATTACAATCTCAATAAGTAATATTGCCTGCCGCCAGTGAAGTCTGGTGGCATTTTTGTATTTGCCCTGAATTCGCTCTGTTACGAATACGCCAAGACCAAATGCTAAGAATGGCAGGAGATATTTAACTCCCTGATACCATTCGCCCATCATAAAATGTGTACTCATAAGAACCACATTACCAGTCTGTGCGTTGGAGAATACTTCATTTCTAGTAAAATATGTATATGCGTCCTGAAGTCCACCGGACATGGCAAGGAATACACTGTTTATGAAGGCTTCGGACATCTGTATATCCGGCAGCTTCTTAGCGAGGGCGTTGTGAAGCTTTGATGCCATAAATAACCTCCTTGTGTTTTATAACTTTGGTTGTTATAGCACAAGGAGGTTTTGTTGTAAAGGGTATATAAATATTAGATATGTTGCGAATTACCATACGCCGTAGGATTATCTGGCAGCAGGCATGTTCTCATGGCGGCTTCACCTAGTGGGAGTAGATGCAGCTATATACAGAGTTTATTATGCTGTGCGAAAGCAAACGCGCTTCGCTTGAACGAGCTTTCGCGCAGCAATCTTTAGTATATAGCTGCATAACTCCCACACGGTTTGCCTTAAATCGGACATGCCTGCTGCCAGATAATCCTACGGCTGGCAGGTAACACAACATATTAATTACTTTCCGAGTGCAGTCTTCTGAGGCACTTCTGTTTCTTTTTCGTAGCATGCAAATGCGCTGTCGACAAGCTCTTTATCTGGCTTCGGTGTAAACAGGCTGACTACAGGAACGATAATCATTCCGGCAAACATTGCAAATGCACCGCAGTTGATAGGTGACTGGAGCCATGTTGGGAAGCCTGCTCTGAAGAAGATGTTGGCAATCATAAGTACTGAACTGAATAAAAAGCATGCCCAGCACGATGCTTTGGAAACCTTCTTAGAGTAAAGTGAGAACATGAATGGTGCAAGGAATGAGCCTGCAAGAGCACCCCATGATATTCCCATAAGCTGTGCAATAAATGTTACTGAACTCTTGTACTGGATAAGTGCAAGTATTGCAGATATTGCAATGAATACAACAACAAGAATTCTTATGTATAATACCTGTTTCTTATCACTCATGTTCTTAATGAAGTTATCTTTCAGGAAGTCGATAGTAAGTGTCGAGCTTGAAGCTATTACAAGTGATGAAAGTGTGGACATTGAGGCTGACAACACGAGAATTACAACTAATGCAATAAGCGCAGGACTTAAATTAGAAAGCATTGTTGGAATTATTGAGTCGAAGCCGTTAGCCTTGACATCTATCTGGTCAGAGAATAATCTTCCAAAACCTCCGAGGAAATAACATCCGCCTGAAACTATAAGCGCAAATATTGTTGATATTACAGTACCCTTCTGGATAGAAGCTTCATTATCAATGGCATAGAATTTCTGAACCATCTGAGGAAGTCCCCATGTTCCAAGTGACGTAAGGATTACAACACATAAAAGATTGAATGGGTCAGGTCCGAAAAATGAAGCAAATATACCGGGTGTATCGCTTACAGCTGGGTCAGACACATTTGCAAGACCCTGCAGTGCTGACATGAATCCGCCTTTAGAGTGGATTACGGCAGCGATTACTGCAATGATACCAAACAACATGATAATTCCCTGAATGAAATCATTGATTGCAGTAGCCATGTATCCACCTGCAATAACATAGATTGCAGTAAGTGTTGCCATGATTATGATACAGACGCTGTAATCAATGTTGAAAGCCATACCGAAAAGTCTTGAAAGTCCGTTGTAAAGCGAAGCTGTATATGGAATCAGGAAAATGAATATGATAACGGAAGCACCGATTTTTAATGGATTGCTGCCGAATCTCTTTCCAAAAAACTGTGGCATGGTTGCTGAGTCAAGGTGCTGACTCATAATTCTTGTTCTTCTGCCGAGTACGACCCATGCAAGAAGTGAACCTATAATTGCATTGCCGATACCAGCCCAGGTTGCAGCAATTCCGTATTTCCAGCCAAACTGCCCTGCGTATCCAACGAATACAACAGCCGAGAAATAAGATGTTCCATATGCAAATGCGGTGAGCCACGGACCAACGCTTCTTCCACCGAGAACGAAACCATTAACATCAGTTGCATGCTTGCGGCAGTATAAGCCAATGCCTATCAGCACCGCAAAGTAGATAATAAGAATAACTAGTTTTAACATAAAAACCCCCATATTAATTGTATTATAGCTCACTTCATGGATTTAAAGTGTAACGCTTTAAATTGATAAAGCAAGCATAAATGCATTGTAACATATGGGAGTGGGATTGGCAAGGAGAAAGTGAGTTGAGCTTATGGTTTAAGATTACATTTTACGCTCTGCTCTTCATCTTTCTGTATGCGATATTTATTATTATTGCAAGCACAACACCAAGTGACACATAAGATACGAAATCTGTATTGGCGTATGTCAGATTAAGGCTGGCTGTTCGTCCGAGAAGTCTGTTGCTGAGTAACATAGCAGCTTTGCTCAGAATTACATTAAATGCCACATATTCAAGTCCTGCATATATGACGAATAATACAGGAAGATAAATTCTGCTTACTGACAATGGTAAAGAGAATATTATTAACGATATAAGCGATAATGCAAGCAATACAATCATCACGATATAAAATGTGCCAGATGAAATCGTCTGGTATATTCCTGCAAGACCGGCAGCACGATACTGTATGTCTGTGTATATACCTGAAGCATAATTATTAATAGCTTTTTTAGCAGATTCAGTGTCTGCAAAAAGTGACAATGTAATAGTACTATCCGTGTTATCTGTATAATCTTTAATGCTGTTATATGTGACAGATGATAAAGCTGTAAGCTCATCGTCTATATCAATGTCAATTTCATTAAATGTTTTGCCATCACGCAGTCCTTTTGTAAGTGCATCTGTATATTTTCTGGCAATACTGTCTATGGCAGATGAATTCTGGATAGTATTCTGGATATCAGAAAGCAGCTTGTTATATTGATAAACATCCATGCCAGCCTGCTCGCTTGAAGGGAGGCTGTCAATAACTGTGTCCATGTATCTGCCAGAAATAGCAGAAGAAAGTCCGGCATCTTTTATTATGTCTGCTGCATAAAAAGGTACATTTTTATTAATATTTAAACCAAACATCGATATTAAAAATATTATGGTTGCAACAATTAGAAGCGGTTTGTTGCTCTTCTTATAAAGCTTTGCATCATAGCGTAGTCTGTAAGCTTCATCAGGTGAATCACTGGTGAAATCTATATTGTTTACAGACAGGAAATCTTTCATAATCTGTAATTTTTCCCCATCAGCCTTTACACATCTTATCAACATACTGTCTTTTCTTTCGAAGAAATAAAGACTTCCGACAGAAACACATTTTTTAATATTGGCAGGAGACAGAAAAGGCTTGCCATCGACATATATTCCATCATTGGTAATTGTGGTTTTCCTATTCTTCTTTGTCTGTGAATTAAAGAAAGCCTTGGCTTTTCTTTCTTTGAAACTACTGGTACGGTTGGCATACAATATGTTTATATAGGACTGGCAGTCCTCAAGCGTCCAGTCAGATGTATTATTATATTCAGTACTCATGTAAGAAACCTCCTTTAATAATTCATAGGGGTAATTATAGTGTTTGCAAATGTATTTTACAATATTAAATCTGTTGGGGAATACCTACTATTATGCCTGCTTTATATGATTGAGTAGGTTTGTTTGAGAGAATTATAACCTGATATGGAGGGAGCAAACCTACTAAACGGTTGTGTATATTTTTTTTAGTGGGTCTTTTTCTTGAATTTTTCTGGATTAGTGGCGCTCAAAGATAAAATCTGCCGTGAAAATGCCTACTAAATTATGATTGTGTATATGGTTAGTGGGTCTTGGAAGACCATTTAATAAAATGAGATGTTTAATTGACCTACTAAAGTAATGGCGGATAATGGTTTGGTAGGTTTATTAGGAATTTACGTTATGCGGGATATAGGATTTTGCAGAGGATATAAAAAAACAGCCACCAGAAAAATCCAGTGACTGTTTTAAGAAAATGAGAAGAGTAAATGTGAATTATCTTATTATCGTCTGCCGCCGCCAAAGCCGCCGTTCATGTCAGGGGCGTTATGGCAACTCTGTAATTCTCAGCATCATCTGCGTGTGTTACATCTGTGTCATCTTTGGTAATGCCTGAAGTGATGGTTGTCTCACCGCCTGATGCAGTAGTAGTTGAAGTTGAATTTCTGGCACAGCCTGCAGTCATAAGACACATAGTAAGAATAACTGCGGCTACACAATTCCTTTTGATTTTATTTAATTTAATCATAGTCATCTCTCCATTTCTTTAGTGTATGTTAATTGATTGTCTATAGTTTATTGGAGAAATTTGACTAAAATATGGTATGAGTGCGAATATTCTGTGTCCTGATTAATCATGTGGAATATCGTTAAATCTGCCGTCAAGCTCTTCGGTTTTTACCACATTTATAAATGCGTGCTTGTCAATTGAGCGAATCAATGTGATAAGCTCACGTTTCGCTTCGGAGTTGATTACTGAGTATATGAGCGTGCGCTCTTTTTCCTCGTAGCAGCCGATTCCCTTGAAAAGCGTGGCGTCGTGGTTGGTTGTATTCTTGATGGCGTGATAGATTTCTTCGGATTTGTCAGAAATGATAAATAATGTCATCTTCTGGTAGCGTTTGTACATGAACTGGATTACCTGAGTGCTGCAGAACTGATATATTATTGAATAGAGTGCGATTGACCAGCCAAACAGTCCGCCTGCAATGAGCAGAATCACAACATTTCCAAGAAGAATATAGTTCCATGCGTCTATTCCTTTAACATGAGAAAAATAAATGCTTATGAAATCAGTTCCGCCTGTGGTAGTGCCGACATTGAGGCACAGGCTTATTGCAAATCCGTTGATAATTCCGCCAAATACGCTTATAAGCAGGATATCTTCTGTAAAAATGTATGGAGGAAGAACATCAACAAGCACACTGGAAAGTATAATTACAACTATTGAGTAGATGGTAAATTTCTTGCCAATGTAGCGGTATGCAATGTAGGCGGGGAAAATGTTCAGTGCTACATTGAATATTGTAAATGGGATGCTGATATGAAAAAAACGCAGTCCGATTGCCTGAAATAACAGGGAGACTCCTGAAAAGCCTCCTGGCAGCAGGTCTGCGACTTTGGCAAAGCATCTTAAATTCCATGCATAAAGCACAGAAGCAATTATAACTATAATGAATCTGAATACCTGATAAAACTTAGGATATTTAACTTCTAAAGATTTAAACATATATAAGCCTCCATATTCTGTGTTAAATATAATAAGCAATTAATAATTATTTGTGAGAGTTATCGTAGGCAGCCTGAATGTCAGCAGGGAGCTTATCAGGAAGCATTGCATGTATTCCGTCCTCATTGCCGTCCTTGATTGCCTGCTCGTAATAGAAACATTTGAAAGTAAGCATATCAAGGGTCTCCTGCATCTTCTCCATCTCTTTTTCAACAGCAGCCTTCTGTCTCTCAAAAAGCTGTTTTCTGAGTTCGTAAGTCTTGCTGCCTTCCTGACACCATTCCATAAACTGCTTGATGTCGCGGATTTCAAGACCTGATTTCTTAAGACATTCAATAAGCTTAAGAGCAGCAATTTCTGTGTCAGAGAACTGTCTTATTCCTGAAGCACGCTGAATTGCCGGAAATAATCCTTCTTTATCATAATATCTTAATGTTGAAACGGGAAGATTAAACATTTCTGAAACCTGTCCTATTGTGTACATAACACACCTGCTTTCCGTAAGCCATGCTTACATGATATTAGTTGTTTACAAATGTGATAATAAAATTCACAAAATGTTCACTATTATTGGGTTGACCTAAAGTTAGGTTTAACTCTTATGCTTAAATAGTAGCACAGAGAGACTTAAAATACAATTTAAAGTTGGTTTAAAGTGAATATGATAGTGTTTTTAGCAAAGAGGTGATCATATGTATGTAATGCTAATGTATTTTTGTATTACTTTTTTTGGATTGATACTTATTATGATGGCAGTGGAAGGATGACATATTTTATGGAGGATAAATGTATGGAATGGAGACAGGAAAAAGACATGCCGGTATTTATGTATATTTTTCTTGATAAAATAGAGGATACCGAAGAAGTGAGATGGACAGAGAAAGAGAAAAATGAAGGGTATAAGACATATAAAAAGTTGTTAGAGCTTACAGAAGATGACGCATCCGATGTAATAAAAAAATGTCTCAGGATAATTAAAGAAACAAGACATATTGTAGAATATGAACTTTGGAACAAGATTGTATATTTTATGACTGATTATATTAATGGAGAGACTGTGTGGGGCTAAGCTTGTGTCAAGAAAGACTGAACGTGGGTTTGAGAAGATAAGTATTCCGGTAAAGAAAAAAATAGAGGTTGACCTTACAACAGTTGTAAGGTTTAATATATTAGCAGCTGCTTTTATGGTGGCTGCTAATTTTATTTTTGAATTAAGCATATGTGTAGTGATGTCTGGCTGTATGTGTGCCTGTGTGGACTCGAATTTTTCTAAGCCGTGTGGGAGTTAATGCCATTATATGCATAAAGTCTGTGAGTGAAAGCTCGTTCAAGCGAAGCGCGTTTGCTTTCGCTCACAGTAATAGACATTGCAGATGATGGCATTTACTCCCACTAGGCGAAGAAAACCTGAGAGTCCGCACAGACACACATACAGCCAGACACCAATTCACATACAGTAGATAAAAAACACATTTTAATCAGGAGAAGATAACATGGAAAAGAACCTTACAACAGGAAGTGTATCTAAGACAATTGTATATTTTGCTTTGCCATATCTGCTGTCGTATTTCTTACAGACTTTGTACGGAATGGCCGATTTATTCATAACAGGTCAGTTCTGTGGCGTTGACTCGATAACGGCTGTGTCTAATGGAAGTCAGGTAATGCATATGCTGACGGTAATTATTGTGGGGCTTGCAATGGGAACAACGGTAGTTATCGGCCGGGCGATTGGGGCTGATAATAAGAAAAATGCAGGTGTTGCAATTGGCAATACAATAACTCTTTTTATGGGATTATCAGTTGTATTTACAGTTGTTCTTCTGGCACTTGTAAAACCGATTGTCAGTATAATTGCGATTCCTGAGGAGGCTGTCAGCGGAACAGTTGCCTACCTTATAATATGCTTTATCGGAATACCATTTATAACTGCTTACAATATTATAAGTTCAATATTCAGGGGAATGGGCGATTCCAAGAGTCCAATGTATTTTATCGCAGTTGCCTGTGTTGCCAACGTTGCGCTTGATTATCTGTTTATCGGTGCATGCAGTTTAGGTCCTATAGGAGCGGCACTTGGAACAACACTTGCCCAGACACTTAGCGTAATAGTATCGTTAATTGCCATCAAAGTGAAAAAGACCGGAATACATGTGTCTGCAAATGATTTAAAACCACAGCGTGGCGTAATGGGCGAGATATTAAAGGTCGGAATTCCGGTTGCAATACAGGACGGTTGTATTCAGATTGCGTTCATTATAATAACGATGATTGCCAATCACAGGGGACTTGATACATCGGCAGCAGTTGGTATCGTTGAGAAAATGATAAGTGCAATATTCATAATTCCATCGTCTATGCTTGCGACAGTTTCAGCACTTTCAGCCCAGAATATAGGAGCAGGCAAGCATGACCGCGCGGCTCTGACACTGAAATACGCAACATTTATAACATGTACATATGGAATTGTGGTAGCAATAGTTATGCAGTTTATCGCAAGCGGGCTTTTGGGGCTGTTTACTTCTGATTCAAATGTTGTTTTACTCGGAACGCAGTATATGAGAAGTTACATAATTGATACAATGTTTGCAGGTATGCATTTCTGCTTCAGCGGATATTTTGCAGCTTATGGAAAGTCTTATATCGGATTCCTGCATAATATAATATCGATTACATTTGTGAGAGTTCCTGGTTCTTACCTTGCTTCAAAGCTGTTCCCGGCTTCACTGTTTCCAATGGGGCTTGCCGCACCGGCAGGTTCAATGTTATCGGTTGTGATATGCGTTGTGGCATTCGTATATCTTAAGAGGAGAGGGAAGCTGGGATAAGTGGAAAGTTGTCTGATAATTTTATAATATTTGAAAAGAATAACTATTACTATGATTTATGATTTTATAACCAACATGTATTTTACAGGAATGACATTAGGGGTTATGATACATTTATCAAGGGCAAAGGAGCTGGAAATCTTTAGGGGATTCTGGCTCTTTTTGCATTAGCAAGTATTTGAAGGAGGAAATATATATGGAATACGAGATTTCTAATCGTTTATCAGGTGTGCATGGTTCGATGATACGAGAACTTTTTAAGTTAGGAGCAAGCAAGGATATTATATCTTTTGGTGGTGGCAATCCGTCAGCAGAGACATTCCCATGCAAGGAGATAGAAGAGATAGCAGCAAAGGGACTTGGCGAGAATCCTGTTTCTTTATTACAGTATGGACTGAGTGAAGGTTATACACCTCTGCGTGATACCATGAAGAAATATCTTGAGAAGAAGGAAGGCTTTGATTTCGAGAATAATGAGCTTTTCATAGTGTCAGGTGGACAGCAGTGTGCGGACCTTACAACTAAGGCACTTGTTAATGAAGGAGACGTTGTGCTTACTGAAGAGCCTGCATTTGTAGGCTGCCTTAATACATTCCGTTCTTACGGTGCAAAGCTTGTAGGAATCCCAATGGAGCAGGACGGAATGAATATAAATGCGCTTGAGGAGGCTTTAAAGGCTAATCCTGAAGCAAAGCTTTTATACACAATTCCATCTTTCCAGAATCCTACAGGAATCACAACTTCTCTTGAGAAGAGAAAAAAAGTATATGAGCTTTGTTGCAAATATGATATCGCAATATTAGAGGACAATCCTTATGGTGAATTAAGATTTGCAGGTGAAAATGTGCCAACTATCAAATCAATGGATACAGAGGGCAGGGTTATATATGCAGGAAGCTTCTCAAAGGTAATGGCACCTGCATTCCGTCTAGGTTTTCTTGTGTTCAACAAGTCGCTCACAGGACCGCTTACAGTTGCAAAGCAGTGCACAGATGTACATTCAACTGTACTTTTCCAGTACATTTGTAATGAATATATTAATAACTATGATTTTGACAAGCATCTTGAGGATTCAAGAAAGGTGTATGAGCATAAATGTAATCTTATGATGGAGTGCATGAAGAAGGAATTTCATCCTTCAGTAACCTTCGGTCACCCTGAGGGCGGACTTTTCGTAATGGCATTCCTGCCTGAGGGAATGGATTCTGCACCATTTGTAAGGGAGGCTATTAACAGAGGTGTTCTCTCAGTTCCGGGAGCAGCGTTCTTAGCAGATGAGAACCAGAAATCTAATGGATTCAGACTTAACTATTCGACACCTTCTGATGAGCAGATTGTTAAGGGAATCGAGATTCTTGGAAAACTTACATACGAGTGGATTAAGTAGGAGGAGTGAAAAGTTATGAAGATAGCAGCATTCAGCGTTCGTCCAGATGAAAAACAGTATTTTGATACATTTGCAAATGTATACAAGGTGGAATTACAGATTAATAGAAGCGGATTTACAGCAGATGATATAGAAAGTGTCAAGGGCTGTGAGGCTATGTCGGTGTGCGATGGCATGTGTGACTTGTCAGCACCTGTTCTTGAAAAGCTTGCAGCAGAAGGTGTAAAGTACATCGGTTTCAGGACAATCGGATATAACAGCGTTGACCTTGAGGCAGCAAAGCGCCTTGGAATCCGTGTTGCACACAGCGGATATTCGCCATATTCAGTTGCCAATTATACAGTAATGCTTATGCTTATGTGTATCCGCAAGGCTTTGTATGTAATGATGCGTTCACACACAGCAGATTATTCACTTGGCCCTATATGTGGACGAGAAATGCAGAATATGACAGTAGGTATTATAGGAACAGGAAGAATTGGAAAGGCAGTAATTAAGAATCTTTCAGGGTTTGGATGTAAGATTATTGCGTATGACCCATACCCTGCAAAAGACCTTGAAAATGTTGAATATGTAACTCTTGATGAATTGTATGCCAAGTCAGATATTATCTCGCTTCATACTTTTTTAAGTGATGAGACATATCATATGATTAATAAGGATTCAATTGCAAAGATGAAGGATGGCGTTATCCTTATAAATGCGGCAAGAGGCGCGCTTGTTAATACAAAGGATCTGATTGAGGCTGTTGAGAGTGGCAAGATTGGTTCAGTAGGAACTGACTGCTGCGAGGGTGAAGACGAATTTATCCGTACAGACCGTAAGTATGATGACCTTGTTGTTAATCACGATTACATCATACTTAAGTCTTTCCAGAATACTATTGTTACACCTCACGTTGCATTTTTCACAGATCAGGCTGTGTCTGACATGGTTGAGTCTTCAGTTAAGAGTGTTGTGCAGTTTGCAGCCGGTGAAGATACACCATTAGAGGTGCATTAATTATTCAATTTTTTGAAATATTCTTCAAGCTGGTGCTCGAAGATTCGCTGATTTTCTGAGCAGAATGAGCCAAGCGGCTGATAATAAATGCTTCTGAAATGTGGACAGTCATCTATATGCAGCAGGCTTATGTTTTCAGGAAGGCTGCTGCTTGTCCATGTTACAGAGGCAACAAATGATACTCCAAGACCGAGACTTATGAGCTTACCCTGTAATATGTAATCATTGCATGAGTAAGCTATCTGAGGAGTTTTCTTACATTTACTGAATATTGAATTGAACACCCCAGCGTAAGATGGAGTATCTGCAAGGTCAATGAATTTTTCGTCCATCATCTGTTCTACTGATATGTGTCCGGTATGGGCAAGTGGATGTGATGATGAAACGGCAAGGCAGATTTCTTCTGTCATAAGAAGATGTGCATTGTCCGGAATATCATAAACTGATGAGACAGAGTCAATCAGCAGGTCACACCCTTTTGGTTCAGAAGATATTGAAAAGCTGACATGAGGGTGCTCATGGATAAAATCTTTAAGTACATTGCTGACAAGAACTGCACTTGAGCGGAGACAGAGCCTTATTTCGCCTGCATCGCCAAGACTTTCACTGACAGCACGCGCAGCATCTTCTGAAAGAGCCAGTATTCTGTCTGCATATTCAAGCAGAATTTCTCCCTGACGGGTACATTCAAGCCCTTTTTTATTACGGATAAAAAGCTGTGCACCAAATTCTTCTTCAAGCTTATGGATTGTCTTGCTTAATGCCGGCTGTGCTATGCACAGTTCACTGGCAGCACGGGTCATATTCTTGTGTCTGGCGGCAGCCTGAAACTGCCTGAGCTGATATAATTCCATGTTCGCACCTCTCTTGTATGTAGTATTTTATAAAAATTACAATTAACATAATATAGAAATCAGGATATTTACGATTATGATAACACAAATATTATTAACGCAGACATTTATAATGTTTATTCTTATGATTCTGGGACTGATTCTGTCTAAAACAGGTCTGCTTACAGAACATGGCAGTAAGGATATGGCCAATATTCTGCTGTATGCGGTTATTCCGTGTGTAATTATAAGAAGCTATATAACAGATTTCACGATGGAGAAGCTGTATGGACTTCTTATGTCGGCGGTACTGGCTGTAGCTGCATTTGCAGTGGCGATAGCTGTATCATATATAATATACGGCATGCGAAAGCCGATAGACAACTTTGGAACTGCATTCTGTAACGCAGGATTTATCGGGATTCCACTTGTAACTGCGGTATTTGGAAATGAAGCGGCATTCTATGTTGCATCATTTGCAAGTATTCTTAATCTGTTGCAGTGGACATACGGTATTGTGATAATAACCCGCCGCAAAGATATGATAAATATAAAAAAGGTATTCGTCAATCCTGTGACAATATCACTTGTTATAGGACTGTTTCTTTTTGTTACGGGAATTAAACTGCCAGATGTAATAAACAGCACGATGGCTGGAGTTGCAGCACTTAATACACCTGCAGCCATGATTGTACTTGGCTATTATCTGTCATGTGTCAGAATCCGTGACTTACTGCTTAATCCATCCCTGTATCTGGCATCGTTTGTCAGGCTTATAATAATTCCGCTGCTTACACTGCTTGTGCTTTATATTATACCGGCGGGACACGGTCAGATTGGAATGATTACACTGATTGCTGCGGCAACACCGGTTGGAACGAGTACGGCAATATTTGCACAGAAATTCGGGCAGGATTATGAGCGGGCAGTATGTATGGTCTGCCTGTCAACGCTGTTTTCAATTATTACAATGCCAGTTGTGATGTATCTGGCACAGATGTGGATTATGTAGTTTAACTATTATTTCTGGTTATGGTTTTATAACCAATATGTATTTTACAGGAATAACACAATGGTATATTATACAGTCATCAAAGGCAAAGGAGCCATGACCCGGAAGGGGTAATGGTTTCTTTGCCTTTTTTGCGTATAAGATATCTTTGCAGGAAAATGTATAGCGAATACGGCTATTCATAATATTGAGGAAGAAAGGAACTAAAGCTATGGGAAATAATGGAATTGAATTGGAAAGAGATGGCTTTAAGAGCCGTACAGGTTTTATTCTTGCCTGTATCGGTTCGGCAGTAGGAATGGGAAATATATGGCGTTTTCCATATATGGTATCTGCATGGGGTGGTATGACATTTTTAATACCTTATGTATTATTTGTAATATTGATAGGTTCAACAGGTGTTATCGAGGAGATGGCACTTGGCCGTGCAACTAAGGGCGGACCTATTAAAGCATTTGGCGACTGTATGCAGATGCGTACAGGAAAGAGAAAAGCAGGTGAGGCAATTGGTTTTATTCCTGTGCTTGGCTCACTGGCTCTGGCAATGGGCTATACTGTAGTTGTTGGCTGGATATTCAAATATACTTATCTTGCATTTTCTGGAAAGCTTTCAGCAATGGGCAATGATATGTCAGCTATTGGTGGTATGTTCGGAAGTACAGCAAGTGCATTTGGCAATAATATGTGGCTTATAATCGCGATGGTTGTAACTGCTGTTATTATGGCACTTGGTATTGCAGGCGGAATTGAGAAAGCAAACAAGGTCATGATGCCTTTGCTTTTCATCATGTTTGTAGGACTTGGAATATATATATTTACACTTCCTGGTTCAAGTGCAGGTTATAAATACATTTTTACTCTTAATCCTAAGGGACTTCTTGATATAAAGCTCTGGATATATGCATTTGGTCAGGCGTTCTTCTCACTGTCTATCGCAGGTAACGGAACTGTTATCTATGGTTCATATCTTAGTGATAAGGAAAATGTTGTTTCTTCTGCAAGAAATGTTGCAGTATTTGATACTATTGCTGCTTTATTAGCTGCATTTGTTATTATTCCGGGTATGGCAGCAGGCGGTGCCGAGTTATCTTCAGGTGGTCCCGGACTTATGTTTATCTATCTTGTAAATGTATTTAATGGTATGCCGGGTGGCAAAATTGTAGGAATTGTATTCTATGTATGTGTTCTGTTTGCAGGCATGAGCTCACTTGTTAATCTGTATGAAGCTCCGGTTGCAACTATTCAGGAGAAGCTTAAGCTTAACCGTGTTGCATCTGTTGGAATTATCGCAGTGGCTGGCTGTGTTGTGTCACTTGTAATACAGGGTATTGTATCAGGCTGGATGGATGCAGTATCTATCTATATCTGCCCACTTGGCGCAATGCTCGCAGCAATTATGTTCTTCTGGGTTGCAGGAAAGAAGTTTGCTGTTGATGCTGTTAATGCAGGTGCAGATAAGCCTATTGGAAAGTGGTTTGTACCACTTGGCAAATATGTCCTTGTCCCACTTTCACTTGTTGCACTTATCGCAGGTGCTTTACTTGGTGGAATTGGCTGATGGAGGATTGGGCTGGTCGGAATGCGATTGGCGGATTGCGTTGCAATCCGCCTTTTTTGCGTGGTGGGGCGAGCAAGAGTGGCAGATTGGACTTTAAGGTAGCAGGGTGATGCACGGAAGTCCAAAAGGAGCGAGCAAGAGTGGCAGATTGGACTTTGAAGTGGAGGGGAGATGTGAGAAAGTCCAAAAGGAGAGAGCAAGAGTGGCGGATTGGACTTTGAGATGGAGGGGAGGCAGGAGGAAGTCCAAAAGG
>ERZ1026858.423-NODE-423-length-23145-cov-7.114768_pt1 | contig 23145 bp, 18 predicted proteins | sample MGYA00380159_ERZ1026858 | MGnify/ENA primary metagenome ERZ1026858 (study PRJEB33269, sample SAMEA4719795) | human gut metagenome | biome: human-associated habitat; feature: organic feature; material: feces | place: Cameroon | collected 2013-10 ...
GATGGCACCATACAGACCGTAGGTGAACCAGTGGCCGAAGTCATCACCGGGGGTGAGATGCATGTTGAACAGCGGCACGAAGGTGGAACTGACAATGAAGTTGAATATCCACTGGAAAGCTACTGCTATGGCAACAGCGGCACCGCGGATGGTGTTTGGGAATAGCTCCGCGATGAGAACCCATGCGATAGGACCCCAGCTGAACATGAAGCTTGCGCTGTATACCATGATGCTGAGCATCGTTATCGTGCCGAGAGAAGGATTGCCGAAGGTTAGGGCTACGCCAAGAGCACCTATCGCCATGCCGATAGAACCCCAAATGAGAAGGGGCTTGCGGCCAAGCTTCTCAACGGTGAACACGGCAACAAGGGTGAATGAGATATTGACGATACCCATGATGACAGTCTGTACCATAGGGTTCTCCATACCCATATCCTGGAAGATGCGTGGGGCATAATAGAGTACGGCGTTGATGCCGACCGCCTGTTGGAACACACTTAGCATTACTCCTACAAAGATACACATGAAGCCGTATGAGAACAGTTTCTCGGTCTTCACCGTAATGGTGTTCTTTATGTCGTTGATGATGTCGTTGGCAGTCTGTGAACCATTGATACGTGTAAGGATATGGCGTGCTTTGTCGTCTTGACCAATCATTACAAGGTAGCGGGGAGTCTCAGGTACGAAGCAGATGAGTATGGTGAACAATCCTGCCGGTACGCATTCGCTTCCGAACATATATCTCCATCCTGTCTCTACCGTCCATTGGCAGTCTGCCCAGTTGGCGATATTGCCTACGGCATCATAGAGAGGGTTGGCATGGGAACCGAGGATGATGAAGTTTACGAAATATACCACAAGCTGTCCGAAGATGATGGCAAACTGGTTCCAGCTTACAAGCATGCCGCGGATGTTGCTTGGGGCAACCTCGCCGATATACATCGGACAGATGGCAGATGCCATACCCACTCCGATACCTCCGAGAATGCGGTAGAAGTTGAATACGACAAGAAGAGACCAGGTGGCCTTGCCCTGAGTCATGATGTAGGTCTCTGGTTCCATAGAACCCCATGCGGAGAGGAAGAAGCATATTCCCGCGAATATCAAGGAACGCTTGCGACCGAATTTGCTGGCGAACAAACCGGAGAGGGCAGAACCTATGATACATCCGATAAGTGCGCTTGATGATGTGAAGCCATGCATGAAGTCGGTGTATTCGAAGTCTGTCGCACTCTTGAAGAATGCCTGTACACCCTTTTCCGCACCAGAGATAACAGCTGTGTCATAACCGAAGAGCAATCCGCCCAATACGGCAACCATGACAATTGAAATGAGGTAGGACTTGCTACCTTTTTGATTTTGTTCCATTTACAAGTGTTTTGTTTTATTAGGTTAGTATTTATTTTTTTTCTGAAAGCAAAGTTACTGCTTATTGTTGAATCATGCTTCTAAAAGAAGCTCTTTTTTACGTGAATAGTATATATTCCACTTGTTTTGATAAAAAATCCACCCTAAAAGCCTAATGGGGATGTGTTTTTTTTGAATAAGAAGAAAGATAAGTCAAGAATTTTTAGTAAGTTTGCAAAATTGAAGAAATAGGCAATAAGCTATACGGGAATGGGATTCAACGAAGTTATTGGACAGGAAGAAGCAAAGCAGCAGTTTATGAAACTTGTGGCAGAACAGCGTGTGCCACATGCTATGTTGCTTTGTGGACCTATGGGATGTGGCAAGATGGCACTTGCCATAGCCTTCGCTTCTTTCCTCTTGGGAGAAAGAGACGGCAGTGACCCGTTGCAGTCGGAGGCTGTAAAGGTTCTTCCGGAACTTACAGCCGACAAGAAACGCAATGCTGAGGCTATGCTTGCAAAATTGGCTCATCCGGATCTTCTGTTCTCGTATCCTGTAATTAGACCTGCAGGAACAAACACTGACCATAAGATGGAAAGCGATGACTTTGCAAAGGAATGGAATCAGATGGTTGTAAATTCTCCTTATTTCAGTATGGACCAGTGGCTGGCGGCAATGGGTGCGGAAAACCAACAGGCGAAGATTGGAGTAGGCGAGAGCGACTCCCTGATTCGTAAGTTGAGCATGAAGTCGAGTCAGGGCGGATATAAAGTATGTATAATATGGCTGCCTGAAAGAATGAACGGGGAATGTGCCAACAGCTTGCTGAAACTTATAGAGGAGCCGCCTTCACAGACGGTGTTTATAATGGTTTGTGAGGAGCCGGAGCGACTGCTGGAAACGATACGAAGCAGGACCCAACGGTTTGATATAAAGAAGATAGACACTCCTACACTGGAAAAGGCTCTTGTCGACAAGAGATTCATTGCGGAGGAAGTGGCGCACCGTATAGCACGTGTTGCCAATGGTAATTGGCTCGCAGCGTTGAATGAACTTGATTCAGGAAATGAAAACAGACTCTTTCTTGATATGTTTATCATGCTGATGCGTTTGGCATATATGAGAAAGATAAAGGATTTGAAGAAATGGAGTGATGCTGTCGCTACTTATGGACGAGAGAAACAGAAACGAATGCTCTATTATTTCATTCATCTGATAAGGGAGAATTTCATGTATAATTTCCAGAATCCGGATCTTAACTATATGACCATTGAGGAAGAGGAGTTCTCAAAGAACTTCGCAAGGTTCATTAACGAAGCCAATGTGGTTGAGTTAACAGAGACATTTGATCGTGGAATACGGGATATAGGGCAGAATGCTAATGCCAAGATAGTGTTCTTTGATATTGCTCTCAAGACAATCGTTCTATTGATACAAAAGTAGATGCAGACTCAATATATACAAGTTTTATCATAATAAACAAAGAATATAATATGGATTTCGAAAATATGAAATATGTAACTGGCGATGGATGTTCAAGAGGACTATGCCGCAGAGGATGTGGTAGACAGGACCGCCAGCTTAATACATACGACTGGCTTGCCGATGTGCCGGGAAATGCAGAAAGTACTGATCTCGTGGAAGTTCAGTTTAAGAATACAAGGAAGGGTTACTACCATAATGTAAACGGACTTGACCTTAAGAAAGGTGATATCGTTGCCGTGGAAGCAAGTCCTGGACATGATATCGGAGTGGTGACGCTGACGGGAAAACTCGTAAAGCTGCAGATTAAGAAAGCCAACCTGAAATCGATGGATGACATTAAGCGTATCTATCGTATTGCAAAGCCTGTGGATATAGATAAAATGAAAGAGGCAAAGAGTCGTGAACACGGCACAATGATACAGAGCCGCCAGATTGCCAAAGACCTTAACCTCCAGATGAAAATCGGTGATGTTGAATATCAGGGTGATGGCAACAAGGCGATTTTCTATTATATCGCAGATGAAAGAGTGGACTTCCGCCAACTGATTAAAGTGCTTGCGGATACTTTCCATGTGCGTATCGAAATGAAACAGATTGGTGCAAGGCAGGAAGCAGGTCGTATTGGAGGTACGGGACCTTGTGGAAGGGAGCTGTGCTGTGCCACATGGATGAAGAACTTCGTGTCGGTAAGCACAGGAGCTGCTCGCTTTCAGGATATATCTCTTAATCCTCAGAAGCTTGCTGGAATGTGTGCAAAGCTGAAGTGTTGTCTGAACTATGAGGTGGACAACTATATTGAGGCAAGTAGAAAACTGCCAAGTCGCGAGGTGGTGCTCCAGACGATAGACGGTGATTACTACATGTTTAAGATGGATATCTTGGCTGGGCTTGTTACGTATTCTACTGACAAGCGTCTTGCAGCAAATATTGAAACTATCTCCGGACGTAGAGCTATGGAGATTATTGAGATGAACAAGAGAGGGGAAAAACCAGACTCTTTGTCAGATGATGATTCTCCAAAAGTTTCAACAAAACAGGTTGACCTGCTTGCTGGGGAAAGTCTTACCCGCTTTGACAAAGCGAAGAAAAAGAAGTCTGGAAAGTCTCGCAACAAGAAGCAACAGACAGATAACAGGCAAGCTAAGCAGCAAGGCAATCGTCAGCAGAATGAAACCGAGAGAACTCAAGGGACGAATCAGAAGCGACAGGGGGCTCCTGCAAAATCACAGAACAACACATCAAATAGTGGTGACGATGCAGGTAAACAGAAACAGCATCCACGTAACAATTCCCAAAGAAGACGTCCTGCCCGCAATGGCGGACAGCAAAATACAGAGAACAGAAAGAAAAATGAAAACAAGGAAGCCTGATAATGCAACGACGGTATACCTTATATAATATGTTTCTCGGATTGGCTTTCATGATGGCGGTCTGTCTTGCCTCATGTACAACCAATACTGTTTATGATTCTTATTCTCATACTCCTTTGACGGGATGGGAGAAAAACGATACGCTTACGTTCTGTGTGCCGAAGCTTCGTGAAGCTGGTCTTTATAATCAGAGCATCGGATTGCGTATGACCAATGCCTTCCCGTTTACGAGTATAAGTCTGATTGTGGAACAGCGTATCCTTCCGAAGGGGAGGGTAGTGACTGATACTCTGAAATGTCATATAACGGATGCCAGAGGTAACTTCCTCGGTGATGGCGTAAGTTCTTATCAGTATCTTGTACCGTTGCGTAAGGAAATGCTGAATAAAGGGGATTCGCTTCGTATAACGATACGGCATAATATGAAGAGAGAGATTCTGCCGGGCGTCTCTGATATAGGATTCAAGATATCAAGAGATTGACCAGACTGTTATAAATATAATACCCGATACATTGCTTACAGTAAGCGAATGTATCGGGTATTTGCTTTTCTTGATGGGGCGTTGTAATGTTTCTCCTCTCGGTTTAGGACTGTGTCCTGTCCATATTCCTTGCTGCGTCAATTCTTAGAAATATAAACAGTAGAATAGTGAATCCCCAAAGAGAAGAACCGCCATAGCTGAAGAACGGTAGTGGGATACCGATTACGGGGGTTAATCCAAGTACCATTCCGACATTTATGAATACATGAAACAGGAATATGCTCAACACGCAGTATCCGTAGACTCTTCCAAAGCGGAACGGTTGTCGTTCTGCCATCTTGATAAGTCGGTATATGAGTGCCAAAAACAGGAGTAATACTCCTGCAGAGCCCAGGAAGCCCTCTTCTTCGCCTACGGTGCAGAAGATAAAGTCGGTATCCTGCTCCGGCACGAACTTCAATTTTGTCTGTGTGCCGTTCAGGAATCCTTTGCCCCTTAGACCGCCAGAACCAATGGCAATCTCGCTTTGATGAACATTATATCCGGCGCCTTTCAGGTCTTCGTCAAGTCCTAAAAGTACATTTATTCTCACTCTCTGGTGGGGTTCCATCACGTTGTTCAGCACATAGCTTGCTGAATAGAAAAATGCCACTGAGCCGATAGTGAACAGCAGAATCAGAAAATAATTCCTCATTCTTGTGTAAAGAGCCTGATACAACAGGAATATTACAAGGACAAAGGTGGCTATCAACTGTACGTAAACAATATTAAACGGTAATACAAACTCTGAAAATAATACGGCAAGGACTGTCGCTCCTATTGAATATCCGATTATCTGCCACGACTGTTTCTTGTTTTTGCAATAAATGCGAACCATTCCAGCAGAGAATACCTGTACAAGCAAAAGTACGACAAATGGACCTACAGGTGTCGGTGACGGATATATCATGGTTTCACCATAGCGTATTCCTACTACGAAATATACTACCATTGCAACTCCTGTGAACAATATGCTGCCTGGCATTCCCTCACGGTAGAACATAAGAAAGAATGACAGGTATACCAAGGCGGAGCCTGTTTCCTTCTGTGCCACGATAAAGAGCATTGGCAACATCACGACTACACAGGCTGCGACAAAGTCTTTCATCCTGTGTATGTCAAAGCCGTATGTACTCATGAGCTTTGATATGGCAAGGGCTGTTGCGAACTTTGCAAATTCGGCAGGTTGCAGTCTTAGCGGACCCAGTACGAGCCACGACCTTGAACCCTTTATCTCATGCGGGTTGAATATCGTGGCAAACAGCAGAAGGAGTAATATGCCATATATTACGTATGAGAAGGTGTCGTAGAACCTGTTGTCTAACATCAGCAGTACGAATCCCAATGCTATTGATGTACATATCCATACAATCTGCATGCCTGATCGTGCGCCAAGGCTGAAGATGTCGTTGTCGCCGTATGTATAGCTTGCCCCGCAGACGCTAATCCATCCGAAGATGAGCAGGGCTATGTATATGCCGATGGTCCACCAATCCAAAGATTTGAGGACACTTGGCTGTTTATCTGTCACTTGTGCCATAAGATATATGTCTATGTTGGAATTCCTCCGCCTTGCGTTCTGAGTCTGGTGAAAGTTTTCCCTTAATATATTGTTCCATCATCAGTCCACCAATAGGAACACCGTAGTCGGCACCCCATCCTCCGTTCTCCACATACACAGCAATGGCTATCTTCGGATTGTTCATTGGTGCGAAGCCCATGAAGACGGAGTGGTCATGTCCTCGGTTCTGTGCCGTTCCTGTCTTTCCGCATGGTTCGAAGTCATAGCGAGACAGCATCTTACATGTTCCGTCGAGGGCTGATTTCCTCATTCCTGCCACTACATAGTCGTACGATCTGCGTGTCGCTTTTGTATAGTGGCGTTCTCTGAATTCTGCTTTGAGTGGTTCTCCCTTTACGTTCTTTACCACGTGTGGTGTGTAGAAGAAGCCTCGGTTGGCGATGGTTGCTCCAAGGTTTGCTATTTGCAATGGAGTCAGGTTGACCTCACCTTGTCCGATGGATATACTTATTATGGTGAGTCCGTTCCATGATCCATGATAGGCATTGTCGTAGAACTGCGCATTAGGGATAAGTCCTCGTTTCTCTCCTGGCAGGTCTATGCCAAGCTTGTAGCCGAAGCCCATGCTCACCATATAGTCGCGCCATGTGTTCATGGCTTCTTGCACCGTTTTGTATTTCCTTCTGTTTCCTATCATATAATATAATCCCCAGCAGAAGAATCCGTTACATGAAGTGCCTATTGCCGGTACAAGGCTCAGTGGTGAGGCATGTCCGTGACATCCTACATGTAGTCCTTTGAAACTGAATCCATGGTGGCAGGGGAATGCTGTTGACGGTGTTATGATTCCTTCTGACAAGAAAGTCAGACCTTGAGAGGTCTTGAATGTCGAACCAGGAGGATATTGTCCCATTATCGAACGGTTCAATAGCGGACGGTGGGGGTCTTTCATAAGATGTCTGTGCATCTTTCCTCTCAGTCTTCCTGTCATCAGTCGTGGGTCGTAGTTCGGTGATGACACCATGGCGAGAACTTCTCCTGTTGAAGGTTCGATGGCTACGATACTTCCTATCTTTCCTTGCATGAGTCTTTCGCCGAGAGCCTGAAGCTTGATGTCAATGCCAAGTGTAAGGTCTTTTCCTGCTATAGGCTTGGTGTCGAGTTTGCCATCCTGATAGCTTCCTTGTATTCTGCCATGGGCATCGCGTAGGAGAATGTGTACACCTTTGGTTCCTCGCAACTCTTTCTCATAATATTTTTCTATTCCGAGTTTGCCGATATAGTCGCCAGGCTGATAGTAGCTGTCGTCTTCAATGTCGGATTCTGAAACTTCGCTTACATCACCGAGCACATGGGCGGCATACGGATACATATACTGTCTTATGCTTCTTTTCTGTACGTAGAAGCCTGGGAATCTATATATCTTCTCCTGAAAGATGCTGAACTCGTCGGTTGTCAGCTGACTCATGAACAGCTGTTGGGTGAATCTTGAATAGCCGGGATTCTTTGAACGGTCTTTTATATCGTTCATCCTTTTTATCAGATACTCTTTCGTTATGCCGAGTGTCTGGCAGAAGGCGGTAGTGTCGAGACGGCCTCGCTCTTCGTTCATGATGACCATTATGTCGTAGGCATGCTGGTTGTAAACCAGAAGCTTCCCGTGGCGGTCTGTAATTGCACCACGGGCAGGGTATTCTATTTTCTTCAGGAAGGCATTACTGTCGGCGTTCTTCTTGTAGTCTTCACTCATTATCTGAAGGGTGAACAACCTTATTATATATATAATGATGATTACAAGAGCTGCACCGCCAATGACGTATTGTCTGTTTTCCAATCCGAAATCCTTGCTCATTATTGTTCTCCTTTTATTGTTGCGGATTAACTGTTAGTTTCTTCTTACGTTTTCAATTACAATGATGAATACTACTGTAATTAAAGTACTTCCAATAATATTTGAAATCCATTGTGTCCAGTTGAAGAAGTTGAATGCTTCTAAAGAGAAGAACATCAGGCAGAAAATAAATACGCAAATTGAAATGTATGATATGTATTTTCCCGGTCCGAGAGTCCTGAAAGACGGTTTGACGTCGTCTTGGTTGTCGTGGGCGATAAACATGTTCAGAATGTATGGTTGCAATAATGCAACAAGTGTCAATGAAGATGCCGCCAGCCCGGGAGTGTTTGAGAAGGTGTCAATGCTCAGTCCCAAAGCGAAGCCCCATAGCAGTGTGGCCCATTGTGGGCATAATCTGTTTATACCGAGTATGAAATAGACGTATAGTAATGGTATGGCACATCCCATGAGGTGGATGTGGTTAAGCACAAGGACCTGTGCCAGTACCAATATCACGAACAGGAGTAAACGTTTGAAAATATCTATATTCATTATATATCTGCTTGTCTAATCATTATTTATTGTCATTTCTCGGTCTTAGAGAGTCCTGTGCCGCTTTCAGAAGCATGGCCTTGTCCTTCAATGGGGTGTTGTCGATAACGCATACGTGGCGCAGGTTACCGAAGTCCGTAGCCAGCCTTAGCTGCACTCTATATGACAATCCGTCTGATGAGTTGAATACATGTAGGATTTTTCCGACCATTATTCCTGGGGGGAATATGGATGAGTAACCGTTGGTTACGACATAGTCGCCGAGAGCGAATTTTGCATGTCGTGGAACATCATCGATATATGCAATGTCTGCCGGTCCACCCTTCCAGTGTAGAAAGCCGAAATATCCTCGTTTCTTTATCGTTACGCTGATATTCGAGTTCTTGTTGATTACGGGAATTACGATAGAATAGTGGTCTGAAGCCATGTATACCACTCCTACGATACCCATGCCGCAGGCTACACCCATATCTTCATGTATTCCGTCTGCTTTTCCTTTGTCCAGGGTTATAAGGTTGTCTTCCTTGTCTAAAGAACTTGAAATGACTTTTGCTGGAATCAGACGGAAATCTTTCAGCATCTGTTTCTGATATTTATCAAGAACAAGAGAGTCACCGTTGTTACGTGCAATGTATTGCGAGAGCGTCTTTACTTCCTGCTCAAGCATTAGGTTGCGTTCGGTCAGTCGCTTGTTGTTTTGCGACATGCTGAAGAATGTTGTAACATCCGATCTGTATTCATATATCTTTCCTGCCACGGCATTTGCTGAAGAAAAGAATACGCTGCCTTGAAAGCTGTTGTATCTGAACAGCAATGCAAAGCTTATTACTTCAAGCAATATGAATACAAACCAATGGTTATATTTCGCCAGGAAGGCTAATAAATTACGCATTAACTTTTAGGGAATGTGTTATATTTAGATGGTGTTCCGAATATAGAAGCACCGTCTTCCAACATTTATCCATGTGGTGACGATGCTTCCAATAGTTAAATCGTTATGTCTTTGTTCCGAGGATGTTATCTCATGAGGAACGAGAATCTGTCTACGTTCTTCAATGCTATACCTGCACCCTTGGCTACGCTGTGCAATGGATCTTCTGCAATGTGGAACTTGATGTTTATCTTGTCTGTGAGACGTTTGTCAAGTCCGCGGAGCAAAGCACCACCACCTGTCAGATAGATTCCGTTCTTTACGATGTCTGCATAAAGCTCTGGCGGAGTGTTCTCCAATGCAGAAAGCACTGCATTCTCTATCTTGGCGATAGTCTTGTCGATACAGTGTGCTATCTCCTGATAGCATACCGGAACCTCCATTGGCAATGCTGTTATACGGTTCGGACCATGTACGATATAGTCTTCCGGTGCCTCTTCGCCAAGATCTGTAAGAGCTGAACCTACATGAATCTTGATACGCTCAGCCATACGTTCGCTGACCTTTACATTGTGCTGGCGGCTCATGTAGTCCTGAATGTCAGCTGTAAGGTCATCACCTGCTGTACGTATAGAGTTATTTGATACGATACCGCCGAGAGAGATGACTGCAATCTCTGTACTACCTCCACCGATGTCAACAATCATGTTTCCTTCCGGTGCCTCTACATCGATACCGATACCTATAGCTGCTGCCATAGGCTCAAAGATAAGATAAACGTCACGGCCGTCAGCATGCTCTGCAGAATCGCGTACGGCGCGGAGTTCAACCTCAGTAGAGCCAGACGGTACGCCAATTACCATACGAAGTGAAGGTGAGAAAAGGCGGCTGCCAGTGTGGACCATCTTGATCAGTCCTCTCATCATCTGTTCGCAAGCGGTGAAGTCTGCAATCACTCCGTCGCGCAAAGGACGGATAGTACGTATGTTGTCATGAGTTTTCTCATACATCATCTTGGCTTTTTCTCCAACGGCAATCATCTTGTCCGTGCGGCGGTCCAAAGCCACAACCGAAGGTTCGTCAACCACAATCTTGTCATCGCTGATGATGATGGTGTTTGCCGTACCCAGGTCCATTGCTATTTCCTGTATAAACGAAAAGAATCCCATAATTCTTAATCTTGCTTACCTTATTATATATGTGACTTTATTTCTCGAACCATGCGTGGATGGCTGTGTCATAGTGGCTGCTCACACCGAAAGCACGTGTTGCGAACATGCGGCGGTCCTCAATGTCTGTTTCGGCACCCTTCTTGTTCAGAATGTCGAGCAACACTCCGTATTCAGCCTTACTTGGCACGATAACAACATCCTTGAAGTTCTTTGCTCCTGCGCGGATGAGAGAAATACCACCGATGTCAATCTTCTCGATGATGTCGGCCTCTGATGCACCGCTTGCCACGGTGTCTTCGAATGGATACAAGTCTACGATAACCAAGTCAATCTCCGGTATCTCATACTTGGCCATCTGCTCGCGGTCGCCTTCGTTATCGCGACGTGCAAGGATGCCGCCAAAGACTTTCGGGTGAAGGGTCTTGACGCGTCCGCCGAGGATAGAAGGGTAGGTCGTCACGTCTTCTACCGCCTGACATTCATAACCCAATGATTCGATAAACTTCTGTGTGCCTCCTGTAGAGAGGAACTTTACTCCTTCAGCGTTCAACTTGGCGAGCAATTCGTCCAGTCCGTCTTTATGGAAGACAGATACCAATGCTGTCTTGATTTTCTTTGTTCCAGCCATTTTGTCTCTTTCTATGTCTTATTAAAATTGTATTTGGGTGCAAAGTTACAAAATAGCTTTATATTTTCAACTATTGTAACGTAAAAATTCAATCATTTTAGTTTTTTTGTTGATATGCACCAACTTCCGTTGCGTTTTTTCCCTTCCTTTAAGGCTATGTCCCTTGTGGAATCAGTGCGCCGGTTGTGGGGGATAATATATATAATTCCTACCCTGCAAATTGATCAGGGGAATGGGTAAAACCAAATATCTTTTATAGCTTCTGTATGAGATAGATTTTTGGATGTCTGCTATAAGTCTGTTTTCCTATTTCACGGAACCTTCAAAATGTCCCTTTACGTCATTCAGGTTAAAGTCGAATATATAGTAACTGCTTGACGTCTTTTTGATTTTAAGAGTTCCTGCAAAGTCATATATGGATTGACTCTTTGTGTTGCCGTCAATTTTAAGGAAGCATCCGTATTTATAGTAGCCGCTCTGCCGTGATATGTTGTATGTCCCTTCAGCCCATTCTTTGCTTATTCCTTCCCATTCTGCCACATTGTAGTTGAATTCGATAAAGGTGTCGTTGTCGCAATAGAATCTCAGTTTCTTTTCATTGCTTCCTGTTCCCGTTCCGCTATAGCTATGATGTGCCGACATCTCCGCCATATTGATTTGATAGCTCTTGTAGTTGAAACTGAAGTAATTTTTGGTGCCCGCATAACCCAAGGTAGTGATGTAATTCTGTGCTGACACATGCTCGATGCCTTTTGAGTCGATACCGTATGCCGTGAGATAATATTTGGTTCCAGACTTCAGGTTCTTATACGTTTTCTTTATGGCAGAGGTACACATTGACTTCTTGTCGTTTTCATTTTCCGACAATGAGTAATAGATTTTCTTCATTCCCCAGTGTGGAATAATTTCAATTGTCACGTCTCCTGTTTCCGAATTATATATGAGTAAGTTTATTCCTGGGTCAGATTTGTCAGGAACATCTCCATCGTCAAGCCCCGTAAGGGTTGACTTGTTGTAGTCGGAAGAGTTAATCCATATTTTCTTGTCTGTCAAATTGCTAATCTTGTACTTTCTTTGTTTGCCGTTATTTGGGGTTAAGAACAAGCTGTCAGCTGTATATCTGTACGTTCCTTCTTCAACAGTCATGCTGGCATCAACAGAACAGTACTTGTATTTCATGTCTTTACTGAATGAATAAAGTTCGTGCGAAAAACATTTGTCTACAGAATAATAGAACGTCTTGTACCAGTTGCCCACAAGCTTGTTGTCAGAATTATTGTTTTCGTTATTGCCTTTGTCTTCTTCTGAACCGTTGTCTTCATTTTCCAGCGGACTTTCAAGTTTTTTGTCTGCCTTTGCGAATATGTGCTCGTTGAAGTATAGCTTGTTGTCAATGATATTGAACGAATAATTGTAAAGACCTGCGTCTTCAAATTTTTTATAGCCAGTGTTGTTTGTGTTTCTCCATACTTCGCGTTGTTCAGGTCTTACAGTTCCGTTTTTGTCTATGGAGTAGTGAAACTTTGAATATACGTAATCGTGTTCGAAAGCACTGTCCTTGTTGCCTTCAAATTTCAAAAGAAATCTACCTGTCTTGTCGGCTTTGAATTCTGCTATAAGGTTGCATTTGGAGTCTGAGTCGCCCCATGATGTTTCCCATGTTCCGACAATGTCAAAGTTCTTGGTGCCGTTATCGTCACCATTGTTTCCTTCTTCATTGTCACTGCTGCATGCCGCAAATGAAATGACTGCTATCGCTAAAAGAATTGCTAATGCAATATGTTTGAACCTTTCTATTGCTTCCATATTGTATATTAAATTTTTATGCTTATTGGATTTTGGCTTGATGTTATAATAGCCTCCTGTTTTTAATAACTTATAGCTAATTTAAATTAATACGATACCTACTTTTTCAAAAAGAACTCGTTGGCAGAATTAAGTGTGCATTAATTCCGCCAATGAATTTTTTGCTTATTTGTTTTCTATCTCATAAATTTATTTCCTTTTTGTCTTTTGTGGAAAAATGGACCATGATTTACAGAGCCACTTTGATTGTGCTTTCATTGATTCTCACTATATATCCTCCACGTGAAAGATTGCTTATTGTGGTTTCTTTGTTGATTCTTCTGTTGAAAATCAAATTTCCGCCAATGCTATATATCTTTATATTACATTCTTGCTCTGGGGTTATCCTTATTTGTCTTTCACCTGCATAAACTTTTGCATTTGCTGTCTTCTCGCTGATGGCATTGATCCCATTTGACGACTTGCTTATATTCACGTGGTCGTATAGTGTATACGCTGCGCCATTGGCTGTAATGACCTTGACGTTAAACGGTGCAATGCCCTCGCTCTTTGCTGTGATGACTCCTTTGTCGCTGATTGACATTTTTTTTGTGTCTTCACTTTCCCAGTATATCTCCTTTACGTCTCCGTTTGACGGGTATAAGTCTAACGTGATAGTCTGGCTTTCTCCCTCCTGCATGTCTTTCGTGAAGTCAGACAACTTGATGTCGTCAATTTTGACAGTTGGCTGTTGGAGAATAGTTGGAGTCGTGATAGCGATGGGCGACTGTTCTACTCCAAGACAGTAATTCTCATTGTATCCCCAAGCCCAGATGCTCCCATCCGTTTTAAATGCATATATAAAAGAACCTCCGAAAAATGATTCAACATTATCCGTTATTTTTCTTAATGTAGCACTTCTTGTAGTTGTTCCGTCACCTAATTGTCCGTATTTATTCCATCCGCAGCCCCAAAGACTATTGTCATTTTTTAGAACAAATAGATTAGACGCATCCTTAGTGAAGTCTTTAACATTGTCTGCAACTTTCTTGAATGTTTTATATTGCTTATATGTTCCGTCACCATTTTCTCCTTCTTTGTTCCTTCCTGTTGTCCAAACTGTTCCGTCTGTTTTGAGAACTCCAAACCCATTGCTGTTTGCTTTTACTTTTGCAACATCCTCAAGCACTAATGTTGGTGTATATATGTACTTGTAAGTTTCTCCAGCACCAATTTGTCCATATTCGTTCCATCCCCAAGTGTATAACTTGTTGTCGTTTGTGAGAGCATAGCTGACATTGCGGTTTGTATATACTTGTCTAACGTTATCGAGAATTTTTATAGGTGTGGGTCTAAGGTCATCATTACCTGAATCTGTTGAATTCTCTGCTTTGCCACAGCCAATGGTTCCACATTTGTTTTGTCCCCATCCCCACAGAGTACCGTCTTTTTTGATGACCAAGACATGCTGGTCAAAATGTGCAATCGTATCTACATCATTCATTATGTGTGTGGGGATCAACACGTCGTTATTACTGTCTATGCTTCCATTTCCAATTTGTCCGTAATCGTTTCTTCCCCAACTCCATAGACTATTGTCTTTCTTTATTATGTATGAATTATAATCATCTTCGAACATCTTTTTCACATCGTCCATCAAGTGAAGCGGATAGTATTCGTCTTTGTTGCTCGTTTCCAATCCGAGATGCCCTTGAGTCTTGTTGTACTTGTCTTTTCTGTTTTGTCCCCAAGTCCACAAACTTCCATCTTTTTTTAGTGCGAGGTAATGGTAAAATGATGTCTGTATATCTTCTACTCCTGTCATGAAAGTGAACAGCTTAGAAGTATTGTATTTTTCTCCTCTTGTCAGTAGAGTTCCGTCTTTTTGCAGATATAGAATATTGCCGTATTCACCAGCTTTTTGGACATCCTTTAAGTCATAGAAATCGCATTGCACGAGTTTCTTTTGGTCTGCATAATTATTAAGTCCGAGAATTCCGGCTAAGCTATTATAACCGCATCCCCATACTGATTTGTCATTCTTTGTTATGAATAGAGTGCTTTTATAGTCTGTGAATGGTATCACATTGTCAATGAAAGCAGACTTTGTATAGAATGAGCTTGTGTAAGAAATATTGTCTTCTCCATTCTCGTTCATTACAGCCCCTTGTGGTATGGTCAAAATGTATTTATTTCGTGTGAGATTTCTGGTAGGTTCAATGATAAGTTTGTTGCGGAATATGTGGCATATTACTTTTAGCGTATCATATCCATATTTCCTTTCTCCTTCCAATACGATTTTGTTGAAGTTCTTTCCTTTCTTTATGTTGCCGTTGAATGTTATTTCCGGTACTGTAAAGTACTGCACGTCAGTTGCTTCGTTTGCAGGATAGGCATTTGTTGCCATGAGCGATGTCATTGAGAAGTTTTGTGTCAAGACGTCACTGTCCAAGTATCCGTCTTTGTAGGCTATGGCTTTCAACGTACAATTTTTGGTTAGTGTTATTGGCTCTGTGTATAAAGAGGATGCCTTTGTAGGTGTCGTACCGTTTAATGTATAAAATATCATGGCATTGTCAACATCTGTGCTCAATGTAATCTTGGCTCCTTTTCCCAGCAGTCCGTCGCCGTTGGCACTGTACGACAGTTTTATTTTTGATTTTTCAACTATAACATTTGCTGTAGCCGACAATCCGTTGTCTGTAGTTGCTTTTACAGTTGTCGTTCCAGCTTTGCATCCTTTTACCTCTCCTGATGAATTTACTGTAGCAATGCTCTCGTCTGTAGATTTCCATGTAAGTTTGGCTGTTGCCCCATTCGGCAGCAGTTTCGCTTTTATTGTTCCACTTTCTCCATTCGTTATTGTAAGTGGGTTAGGGGATAGTGTTATAGAAGTAGGTGGCAACACTTTTACATTTACATCACAAATTAGTGGAGCAGCAATGATAGGGTCTACTTTTATTCTTGCATAACCGCTACTTATTGCTTTTACGTTTCCGTTTTGGTCAACTGTTGCCACATCTTCATTGCTTGATTCCCATACAGGTGTGCCATAGCTATCATCTCTTGTGCAACTGAGTTTATATTTCTGTCCGGGATTGAGACTTAAATCTGTTTTGCTGATGGTAGCGTTCCCGGAAATGCAAGTAATGCGATATGTTTGTGTTCCTGTTCCTGCATGCCAGTTGTTGTCGTATGTTCCCAAATATTCATAACTGTATTGGCAATGCACATAGGCAGCACCTGAGAAATATTTTGTCACTTTTACAATGGCACCATATTCAGAACGGTCTGTAAATGTTAGTCCATCATCGCATTGCCACGTGGAATTTCTAACGGTTCCTTTGGGAGGCGTAATTGATAAATTTTCAACTTCTCCTACTTTCAGGTTGTATTGTGCAGTGGCTGTGATATTGAATAAAACAATATATAATAAGGTAACAGCCAAATGTTTTAAAATTTTCATGTCGTTCTTGTTTATGTCTTAAAGTTATTTCTCTCGATAAGTCCTTGACTTGCCGTTTCTTGTTAGTTCGAGAGTACTGCCGTCGCATGAATATTCATACTTTGTTCCATCAATGTACAGATATTTCTTGTCGATGGTGAACCATTTGTAATCGTCGTCTTCGTTAACCCAATCGATTTTCCATTCGTAAGTACCGTGTGTTACAGTTCCGTCGCTATAGAAATAATAGTAATCAGCGATGGTAGAGTATTTCCCATTGGTTTCAACCCATTCCCCCAATACTGAAGAATCATACTCCTTGTTTGACGGTTCATCATCATCGTCACTGCTGCAAGCTGTAAATGTAGCACCGCTTGCAATAACGAACATTGCGAGTGCAATGTTCTTAAGTCTTTCTGTTGTTTTCATTTCATTTATATTTTTAAAATTTATCTATCGTGATAACCTCCGATTAAATATGGATATTCATTAGGCTTGTCGGCTCTTATAAATCTAAAGCCATTGGCAACAAGTCCGTCGATTATATATTTGCCTGCAATCTGTGAACTTCCGTTGATGTTTATCTCTTTACCTTTTATTGAATACGTTCCTTTTTTTATATTGCTAAGCGAATTGAAGCTTTGGTATGTTTCTTTCATGGCATCAGTGTCTGTTGCATAGTCTTTTGCGTCAAAGGTTCCGTTGCAATAGAAGCAGACTCTTGTCTTTGTCTCTGCCCCATTGCCAATGCCAACATGTATGTACCATTCTCCGAGGATAAGCATGTCGTATGTCAGTTCTGTCTTATAATAAGATTCTCCGTCGATAGATATGATTTTATTGCTTAGATCGGATACCTTTAGCTTTTCTGTATAATCATCTTCGTTGTATTTAATGGTTATAGTATTGTTGTTGTATTCATAACTGAAACGCTCTGCTCCATTTCCTTTGTCGAAGAATAATCCCGTTTTATCTTCAAAAAAGGAATATGCGGTATAGTCTCTGGTTTTATCATCTCCCCAGTCTTGTCTCCATGTTCCGATTATAGAAGTTTTGTTCTTTGTATTGTCATCATCATCGTCGCTGCAACATGCTGTAAATGTTCCTGCTCCAATGATTGCTATAAGGAATGCCATTGCAAGCATTTTTATTCTTTCTGTTGTTTTCATATTGTTTTGATTAAATTATTATGATTTTATTTTATTCCAGTTCCTCCACACGATGTACACAGTCCATTGGTGCAGTTGGGACATTTGTTGTATTTTCCATTCAGGTCGTCAAAATATGTACCCTTGCCGTTGCATGTACGGCATTTGCCTAACCCGTAACAAACACCGCAACTTCTTCCGGAACTTGATGAAGAACTGGACGTGGAGGTGCTGCTTCCTGATGTAAATGAAGATGAGCCACTGCTGTATGTTGCTGAAGTGTTATAGGTGGGAGCAGTCGTCCATGTGTTGCAGAAATCGTAATTAGGCGTACTCCATACCGTTGACGGTGCAGAAACAGTGTTGTAGTTCGGAGCCATGTTATAACCGCCATTGCCATAACCGCCCATACCGGCAGCTAATCCCTGCATGAATCCTCCACACGAGGTTAGCGAGCATACAGATAATGTCATTGCCATTATTGCAAGAATAATTTTTTTCATAAATACGGAATACACTTCATACGTGTCGTGCGCAACCTTTAAAGAAATTAATATTATTTTTCTTGTTTATGAAGAAGTTTTGTCAAAGTAACCCTCCTCGTGAGGGAATATCATAAAAAAGTATATAGGACTTTTAGAAATTATAACCGATGGAAACCTCCGGATAAGAATCTTTTCCGAAGAACTCCTCTTGTTTCTTGTTAATAGGCAGATGATAAGAACCCGAAAGGTTGAATCCGTAGATTCTAAGTCGCACTCCAAGTCTTGCTTCCAAGCCAAGTTTTCCGCCAATCTTCGCTTTCTTGCTCTCTGAGCTTCCGCCGGTGCCGAGTTCCCTGTACTTTGATTTGCCTGTAAGACCGATATTTGTTGTTATTCCGGCAAACGGAACGATTCCCCATAGCTTGTTGGTCGTTTGCAGCATATATCCTGCCTCCAATGGAATTTGCAGAAAATGTAAATTTGTTTTGTTTTCAACAGAGCGTATTTCTCGGTCGCCATTGTAATGGTAACTATAGTTGCTGCTGTTATATCCGATTCGTGCGCTTCCGTATATGTTGTATGGGAAATGGTATGCAAAACCTACACTTGCTTCGTATGCATAATTAGACGATCCTCCCTTGAGGAACCCCAAGCCTATTTCATCAACGAATATCCAAGGACTGTCTTCAGAATCGTTTCCTGATATATTGTCGTTTGAAGAGCCAGTTGAGGTATTGTTGTCTGCAACGTCGTTTCTGAACGTTTCATTTCCAACTGTTTGTTCTGATTGCGTTTGATTGTTGGCCGTACTGTTATGTTTGCCTGATGTCGGTATATCCAACTTCATCCCTGCGAATATAAGTTCCACAGCATCGGGGTTGGCATTGATTATGTCTTGAGGCATTACGTTATACTTCTTTGCTATAGATTCCACTGTTTCGCCTCTTTCCACTGTGTGGGTTACTGTTGTCTGTGCCGATGCTGTGATAGAAAACATCAGGCATAGTGCAGCTAATGCTGATTTGATTTTTGTTTGGTTCATAATTTTGTTGTTGTTTGTTTAATTTTTTACTCCGTATGTTTGTCCCGTACCGCCACATTGACGGCACAGTCCTGTTCTTACTCCATTCTCCAGCCAGCACATATTGCATGGCTCGTTTTTTCCTGTTATGTCATTGTGGTGGATTTTGCTTCCGTTACAATAGGTGCATTTTTTATATCCGTTGCATAAGTGACACTGTTTATTGCCATAGCGAGAATCGTAATAGCTTTTATTCTTTTCTGCCACATCATTAGTAGTATGGTTCACATTACTCGTAGAACTACTTGTTTGGTTATATGTATCGCCCATAGACTGGTTGTAGTTCATCCACCATGCTTGGTCTTCTTCTGCTGTTGGTTCTCTTCCCAGATTCCTGACCCACAAGTCATGGCATTGCTGAGTTCTTTTCTTGCTTGCTTCCATCTCTTGCTGGAAAGATATCATTGACTGATTGAAAAAAACATTGGTGTTTTGTTTTATTTGGTTTATAGCGTTGTTGTATGATGCATCGGCGTTTCTCAGAGCTTGTGCCGTATAGGCTTCTGAAGTTGGGTCCAAACCGTTAAGGTTTGAATTGATACCTGTAAAACTGTTGAATCCGGAACTGACTATACCGCCCTGCTTCATTTGCTCATATTGCATGTATGCATTTGCTCCTGCTTGTAATCCCTGTGCAAGTCCATTGCATACGTTATTCCAAATGCGGTTGTTCTTTTCCGCTCTTTTCCTTAGTATCTCTTCAATTTTTTCTATATATGCATGGCTTAATCTCCTGTTTTTAGCTGTCAGTCCCCTTCCGTTTAGTGCGATGTTGAAATTTTCTAATGCTTTATTATACTTGTCCCTGTAATAGTAAGTTTCTGCAAGTTTATAGTAGGCATTTGAGCAGCTTGACATTCCTTTATATTTGTTTATCAAATTCTGATAAGCCTTTCCTGCTTCTTTTGAGTTTATACCGAATGGATACCTATCTTTTAATTGTTTGTATTCTGCATAATATTGAAGAACTTGCTCCTTTTTTTTGCGTAGTTCATAGATGTTTATGTCTTCGGGAACAGGAATCTCTACTGCTAATCCTGCATAGAAAACATCTATATCGTTGTTCATCTCTGCAAGTTTGCTGCATGTCGTGCCGTAAAGCTTGGCTATCGATTGTATGTCCTCTCCTTTTTCTACTATATGGTGTAGGGTCTGACCTACAGCATGATAACAAGGAAATAATGTTATTAGCAGGAATGTAATTCTACTTATTGATTTGGTTACGTATAGTTTGGTTTCAGAATGTTTCATATAATCCTCCTCCATATTTATTTATACCTTATATTCCTTATGTTAGCCCTCGACAGGGTGAATACGGGAGCCTTGCTGTCGTTTATCTTTTTGTAAGCCACGCTCGTCTTTGTCTCCTTGCTCACGTATACGGTCATCTTGTATCCGCGCTTCGTGGTTATAACGGCAGCCCGCAGTGGCTCCGGCTTCTTCTCTTCCGGCTCGTCGGTGGTGTCTTTGTCGTCCGTTTGCTCTGTTGAGGCTTCCTCTGTAGCGTTCTTTGTCGCGGTGTTTGCCGTTATGTCGTTCAGCACGTCTCGCGATCCGTCTGGATATTTCAGCATGAACACTTCGCTTTTGTCAATCTCCGAGACTATGGCGTTCTTCTTGTTCGAGAGCTTGTATCTTATTTTAGCTGCATCCATGCCAAGGTCAAAGGCAATAAGCTCTTTGCCGTTTTTCAGATACATGAGTATGGCCCCCTTGGGCGTGCTCCTGGCAACCTTCTCCGTAAGAATCCTTTCCCCGTTCTCGTTGAACGCCACGTTTCCGCGCTCCTTGAACTTCAGCATATACACGTCGGAGTTGTCCACCCATTCTTCCGGGCGTCTCTTTCCAGTGGAGAACAGCGTGCGGTCGGTATTCACCTGTATTATCTTCACGCTTCTTTCCCTGCCGTCTCTGTATATGATAAGGTCATCCTGTGCCGTTGCGCTGATGGCGCACGATGTCATGGCGATAATCAGAAAAGTCTTTATCTTCATGTCGTTGAATGTCGTTATGCTTCTTATAGTTGTATTATCAGATAGTTTGATACACTCCAGAATTTTGTCGGGTTATCTATTATGAGAGTTACGTTGCCGTCGAGGTTGTCGTCGAAGTGGAACGAACTTGTGTTTGGCATCGGAGTCAGGATCTTCGGATTGTTTGATTTCAGCTGTATGCTTCTGAACTTGCGTATGTCCACTTTCATGAATTTCGTCTTGTCCACATTGCTGTACTCCACTTTTTTCTTCTTCAGAAATCCTGTTTTCAACAGTCCGGCATCTTTCAGCTGCTTCTTCGTGCCGATTTTCACATAGCATTCGTTTATAATCTCGTCCTGTGTGGCAAGAGCCGTCTTGAAAGTTTCGGCTCTCTTCTCGGCTTTCTCTGTTCTTGTGTGCATCGCAGTCAGAGTCCGTTGCAGTTCGCTTATACTCCTGTTCTGGTCGTTCAATACTCCCTTCAGTTTCTTTATCTCGCTCTCTTTCTCCTCAAGCTGAAGTTTCAGAAAATCTATAATGCTGTTCAGCTTCGCAATGTTCTGGTTGCTTGCGCCTTTGCTTGCCACGGAGTCTTGCAGCTGCTGGATCTTCATCCGTTGCCTGGCGAGCAGTTCCTCAAAGAATTTCAGGTTCTCTTTTATCTGCTCGCGGTTCATTGTTGTTCCGTCTTTGCCTTTGCTTGACAGTAGTATGTTCTCCTGCAGGGCCAGGCTGTCGAGGCCGTCAGATATTGTGGTCACGAAACTGTTCAGTTCGTTCAGTTCGGCATCTTTGGCCTTGTTGGCATTGATGATAGAGTCTCTTTCAGCGAGAATCTGCTTCATATCAGAACTTTTGCCGCTGCACGAAAAAAACGTCGGCATGGCTGAGAGGGCGCACAAGGCTATTGCGCAGCCTGAGGATTTCAGATTGTGGTATGTCATGATGTATTTTTTTTGATTCGTTATTTTATGTTGATGTGTACTTCTTGGTCGTGCCCATGGCCAAAATTTTTGTCTCGAATTTTCCTTGATGAGATACAGATAAAAAGACGTGGGCACTCTGTACTTCTCGCTTATCCCAGGCCTCCGGCTCTCGCATTGCCTAACCCCTAAGGATAAGCAACGCAGTTTGCCCACGTCATAGCATATTATCATATAGGTATACATCACTCGTGCGCATACTTTTTTCGTATGCACCTATAGCAGTATGTATACACTCCCTCAATAGTGCAAAAGTTCAGTCAGTCCTCCATAAGGCCGGTGACAATGCTTTTACTCTATTGGTTTATGGATAAATACACCCAACGCAGACGTCTTCGTTGCCGCTTCTTCAGGGGTTTGTCAAATTTGCGAGATCTGAGGCCCGAAGTTCACGTTCCGTAAAACGTCATCTACCAGTAAATAACCCACCAGCCCTTATGTGGACTAACTGAGTTGATGCAAATGTAGACATTTTTGCATAATCCCGCAAATTTAATCATGACTTTTTCTCCAAATTGTCGAAATTCGGGTTTAAACGTCGCTGTAGCGGTTTATTTGTCATGTACGGAGGTTCGTATTTCCTGGCCTTCAGCCCATAAAGCCCCAATAGGTCATTATAAACGTCCTAATGATTAAAATGCAGATTCCATGGCCTGGTGCTGTCTGGATTGAGTTTTCCTGCCACTTGACTGTAATTTGAAGTGGCTGGTGGATTCAGAAATGCATGATGCCTGTTCCTAGATGTCGGTTTCTTCTATGCGTCAACTGTGGCTGTCGTTATATTTTCTGATTCTTAAAACGGATAAAATGAGCACCCCACATTGCATATCCCGCATATAGAAAAAATAATGTGCTGCGAAAAGCCATGAAAGTCCAAATTTCGGTTCATCCGGAATATGGAGTGATAGGATATCTAAATGAGCATTAACAAAAACAA
>ERZ1026858.424-NODE-424-length-23138-cov-4.560023_pt1 | contig 23138 bp, 18 predicted proteins | sample MGYA00380159_ERZ1026858 | MGnify/ENA primary metagenome ERZ1026858 (study PRJEB33269, sample SAMEA4719795) | human gut metagenome | biome: human-associated habitat; feature: organic feature; material: feces | place: Cameroon | collected 2013-10 ...
GATACTGTGCAGGCGGCATGGCTTTTTTATGGATTTTCCCTGTATCTTGTTCCCATGGTAAACCCGGATGGCGTGGATTTAGTGAATGGAGTATTAGAAGAGGGTGCATCCTTAGAAGAGGCAGAGCGCATTGCAGCTGATTATCCGAAGATTCCATTTCCAAATGGATGGAAAGCCAATATAGAAGGAATTGATTTGAATCTGCAATTTCCGGCAGGCTGGGAAAATGCCAGAAACATTAAATTTGCCATGGGATTTACAACACCGGCACCAAGAGATTATGTGGGAGAGGCTCCCCTTGTGGCACCGGAAAGCCGCAGTGTCTATGAATTTACAAGAGCCCATAATTTTTCGTTAATTCTGGCATATCATGCACAGGGAGAAGTGATTTACTGGCGGTATCTTGACTATGAACCGGCAGATTCCAGAAGAATTGCAGAATACTTTGGCGAGGTCAGCGGATACCGGGTGGAAGAGACGCCCTCTACATCTGGTTATGCCGGTTTTAAAGACTGGTTTATTCAGGAATACAATCGTCCCGGCTATACCATTGAGGTGGGAATGGGTGTAAGCCCGCTTCCAATGAGTCAGTTTGCCGGAATCTATGAAGATAACCGTCTGATTTTAGAAGGCGGAATGACGGAACTTGTGCGATAACCGGGGATGTGTTATATTGTAGCAGAGAAAAGATGAGGAAACTGGAGCGTAAGATGAACACAGCATACAGCTATGAGATACAGCCGCTGGATGAACATTCCATAAGCATAGAGCGTGTATATGGGACGACACCGGTTGTTGTAATTCCAGATCAGATAGATGGATTCACAGTAAAGAGAATAGGCGCATATTGTTTTTCGGAAAGCAAACATGTTCCGGCAGATGCCGTTACCATCGGCGAAGTGGACAGTTTTATGAAGGCATTATGCGGAAATGATATCGAAGAAATTTCTTTGCCGGATTCCGTGGAACAAATCGGGAATCTGGCATTTTATAATTGCCGCAAATTACGAACACTTACCTTGGGGCGTTTCTTAAAAGAATTAGGAAGCGATGCCTTTATGAACTGCCGGAGCTTAAAGCGGCTGGTGCTTCGTTCTTCCATGGAAGAAGCCAGTGGCGCACAGCTTATCTTAAATCAGGTTCGGGCTGATTTGGAAGTGGAATTTAAGGAAGCCTTATTTTTCTATCCGGAATATTACGATTCCTATGAAGAAATCGGACCGGCACATATATTTGCACTGAATATTGCGGGGGAAGGTTTCCGGGCAAGACAGTGTTTTCATGAGCGGATGGTAGATGCCGCCGCATACGATATGATATTTGAGCGGATCTGCATTGAGGAGAAGATGTGGACTGCAGCCAGAATGGCACTTTGCAGACTGGCATATCCGGTGGAATTAAAGGAAGAAGCCCGTGAACGTTATCTTTCTTATTTAAAAGAACATGCCAGTGAGGTATGCGATGTTTTGATTCAGAAAAAAGATTTAGCATTATTAGAGTTGATATGCCGGCTTCAGGTGATGGAGCGGAGTGGAATCACTGCATTAATCGAGCAGGCGGCAGAAGCCGGCTGGGCAGAAGGCAGTGTCAGCTTAAGCAGCTGGCAGCAGAAATATTATAAGGAAGAAGCAGCTTCTTCCTGTTATGATATTGAGTGGTAAAAACAGCAGAAAATTAAGAAAATATGCAGTGGCAGAAAGGAGCAGAAGATGGCGCATATTAAGACCCAGACCGAATGGGAAAATGATATGTCTGTAAAAATCTTGCAGCATGCAAGAAGTGAAATCTATCTGGATTTGCGATATCTTGATGTGGCACTTTCTGCATTGAAGCCTCAGGCAATGGAAGGCTTAGAGACAATGGCTACGGACGGAGAGAGTCTCTTTTTCTCAGCAGGACAGGTAATACGCGTATTCCGGAATAATCCGGCATTTATGAACCGGGCGTACCTGCACACGATATTGCACTGTATTTTTTCACACTTATTTTTAAAAGGAAACAGAGATACGAAGCTTTGGAATCTTGCCTGCGATATTGTAGTGGAGCAGACCATTGACGGCATGGACAAGCCCTGTACCAGGCGTGCATTAAGCTTTCTTCGGCAGCAGACCTATGCCGCATTGAAAAGTGAGGGGCGGATTTCTGCGGCAGTGGTATACCGCTGGCTGCGGGGAAAATCCATGGAAGAGCTTCTTACCTTAAATCATGAATTTTATACGGATGACCACCGTTTCTGGAAAGAGGAAAGCGGTAATGGTGCAGCATCTGCAGCCAGAAATAAATGGAATAAGATAGCAAGACAGACCAGTATGGCAAAGAAGCGGCATGGAGATGAGCCGGAAAAGGGCGAAGAACTTCTGATGGCACAGATTAGTGCAGCGAAAAGCCGCCGGAGTTATAAGGAATTTTTACAGAAATTTTCCATACTGCAGGAAGAATTAAAATGCAATCCCGATGAGTATGATTTGAATTATTATACTTATGGGCTGCGGCTTTATAAGAATATGCCCCTGATAGAACCGGTGGAGAGCCGGGAAGTAAAGAAAATCCGGGAATTTGTAGTGGTGGTAGACACCAGTTATTCCACCAGTGGCAGTTTAATCAAAGGCTTTTTAAATGAGACATTTGGCATTTTATCCCAGCAGAACAGCTTCTTTCGAAGATGCAGAATCCGGATTATCCAGTGCGATGATAAAGTGGAAATGGATGAGGTAATCAGCAGTCAGGAAGAAATGGAGCGGCTGCTAAAAAGCTTTCAGGTAGTGGGCGGCGGAAATACAGATTTTCGACCGGCGTTTACTTATGTAAACCAACTAATCAAAGAAGGAAGCATCCGGCATCTGGATGGACTCTTGTACTTTACCGATGGCAAGGGCATTTATCCGGTAAAGAAGCCGGAATATAAGACCGCATTTTTATTCTTGGGAGCCTATGATGAGACGGCAGTACCGCCATGGGCAATGCGGCTGCAGCTGGAGCCGGAAGAGCTGGAACAGAATGCATGAGAGAAATAATATAGATTGGAAGAAAACAGATGAATATCAAACAGGCAAAGGAAGAAATCAAACATACCGTAACAGCATATTTGAAAAAGGATGATGAGGGCAGATATAAGATTCCCCTGATTCGTCAGAGACCGGTCTTATTAATGGGACCGCCGGGAATCGGCAAGACCCAGATTATGGAGCAGATTGCAGAGGAGTGCAAAATCGGACTGGTAGCATATACGATTACCCATCATACCAGACAGAGTGCAGTGGGACTTCCTTTTATCAAAGAAATGGAATTTGCAGGCAAAGAGTATTCCATAACGGAATATACCATGAGTGAGATTATTGCCAGCGTATACCGGAAAATCGAGGAAGGCTGTCCGGAAGGAATCCTTTTCATAGATGAGATTAACTGTGTGTCAGAGACACTGGCACCGACCATGCTGCAGTTTTTGCAGTGCAAGACCTTTGGTAATCAGGCAGTGCCGGAGGGCTGGATTATTGTTGCAGCAGGCAATCCGCCGGAATACAATAAATCGGTGCGGGAATTTGATATGGTAACCTTGGACCGTGTCCGTTGTATGCAGGTAGAGGCAGACCTTGGTGTTTGGAAAGCTTATGCCAGATCAAGACATATCCATGGTGCAATTTTAAGCTATCTTGAGCTTCGTCCAAAGAATTTCTACCGGGTGGAAGCAGATGTAGACGGCTTGCAGTTTGTCACAGCAAGAGGCTGGGAGGACTTAAGCATTCTGATGCAGACCTATGAAGAAATGGGGCTTCCGGTAGACGAAACCGTTGTGGGAGAATTTTTACATCATAAGGATGTGGCAGAGGATGCGGCAGCATATTTTGATTTATACCAGAAATACAAGGATGACTATGGAATTCCGTTAATACTGGAAGGAAAGATTCGGCCGGAAGTATTTGCCCGGATTTATGATGCAGCTTTTGATGAAAGACTCAGCGTGGTCAATCTTTTGTTGGACGGATTACAGAATCTGTTCCGAAGCTATGGAAAAGAAAAGGCTAAGACAGACCGCGACTTTGCAGCCTTGAAAGAGTACCGTAATTCCGAAGGGGCAAAGAAAGAAGTTTTTGAGGAAAAAAAGGCAGCCTTTGATATCCAGAGAAAGACATTAGAAACAATCGAAGAAAAGACCGCAGCAGCCTTAGAGCATGCGTTTGATTTTATGGAGCAGGCATTTGAGGGCGGCCAGGAAATGGTGGTATTTGTAACAGATCTTGCTACCGTGGCAGAATCCGCAAGATTCTTAGCCGAGCACAACTGCGACCGCTATTTACAGTATAATCAGGAGCTGCTGATTGGAAGCAAGCGGGCAGAGCTTTTAGCCGAGCTGAACCGGGACTAGTTGTACAGCGTAAAAAAATGTCAGAAAGGATACCTTTAAACATGAAGAAGCTGGTAATCGGAATTCTTGCACATGTAGATGCAGGAAAGACAACATTATCGGAAAGTATGTTGTATACAAGCGGAAGCATACGCCATCTGGGAAGAGTGGATAATAAGGATGCATATCTTGACAATAATGCCATGGAGCGGGAGCGTGGAATTACGATTTTCTCAAAGCAGGCAGAATTTTCCTGGAAAGATATGGCAATCACTTTGTTGGATACACCGGGGCATGTGGACTTTTCTGCGGAGATGGAGCGGACCCTTAAAGTGCTTGATTATGCAGTGCTGGTCATCAGCGGAGCCGATGGTGTGCAGGGACATACCAGAACGCTGTGGCGTCTGTTAAAACTTTATCAGGTTCCGGTATTCTTATTTATCAATAAAATGGATCAGCTGGGAGCAGATAAAGAGGCTCTTTTACAGGAAATCAAGGAGCATTTGGACGGAAACTGCATTGACTTTACACAGGAGCTGAACGAAGGCTTCTATGAAGAGGCGGCTATGTGCGAAGAAGCAGCCATGGAGAAATTCTTGTCGGAAGGAAGTCTTGCATCCAATGACCTTGCACAAATGATTGCAAAGCGGGAACTTTTCCCCTGCTATTTTGGCTCTGCATTAAAGGTGCAGGGTGTGGAAGAACTGTTAGACGGACTTTACGAATATGGCAGGACACCGCAGTATCCGGATAAATTTGGTGCTAAAATCTTTAAGATTGCAAGAGAAGAACAGGGAAACCGGCTGACTTATCTTAAAGTGACCGGAGGAACTCTTCGTGTAAAGGACATGCTTAATGGCAAAGCCGGAGAAGAAGAGTGGGCGGAAAAGGTCAATCAGATCCGTATTTATTCCGGAGAAAAATATGAGGCAGTATCCGAGGCGGCAGCAGGTACAGTCTGTGCTGTTACCGGACTGACAAAGACTTATCCGGGAGAAGGACTTGGCATTGAAGAAGAGTCCATACTTCCGGTCTTAGAGCCGGTGCGCAGTGTAAAACTGGTTTTGCCGAAGGAAGTTCCGGTGGCGGTCATGCTGCCAAAATTAAAGCAGTTAGAGGAAGAAAATCCGGAATTGCATATTGTATACCGGGAAGAAACCGGAGAGATTCTCATTAAGCTGATGGGCGAAGTACAGCTTGAAATCTTACAGAAACTGGTAAAAGAACGCTACGGCATAGTAGTGGATTTTGGCGAAGAAAAGATTATTTATAAAGAAACCATCCGCAATACTGTAGAAGGAGTCGGACATTTTGAACCACTGCGCCATTATGCGGAAGTGCATCTTCTGTTAGAGCCGGGGGAGCGCGGAAGCGGACTGTGTTTTCAGACAGACTGCAGTGAAGATATTTTAGATAAAAACTGGCAGCGGCTGATACTGACCCATCTTGCAGAGCGGGAACATAAGGGCGTATTAACCGGTTCTGCCATTACTGATATGAAGATTACCGTAGTGTCCGGCCGGGCACATCCAAAGCATACCGAAGGCGGCGATTTCAGGCAGGCAACTTACCGTGCTATAAGGCAGGGACTGATGGAAGCAGATTCTGTACTGCTTGAGCCTTATTATGCATTTCGTCTGGAAATACCGGAAGAATGTCTGGGTCGTGCAATGCATGATATGGAGCAGCGTAACAGTAGAATGGACGCTCCGCAGATAGAAAATGGAATGGCACTGCTCACCGGAAGCGGTCCGGTATCGAAGCTTTCGGATTATCAGAAGGAATTAAATACCTATGCCAAAGGGCGTGGCAAATACTTCTGCACATTGCAGGGCTACGAGGTGTGCCAGAATCAGGATGAGGTGGTAGAAGCTATCGGTTATCAGCCGGAGGCAGATTTATATAATACATCAGATTCCGTATTCTGTGCCCACGGAGCGGGCTATCTGGTGCCGTGGTATGAAGTAAAAGAGCACATGCATATGCCATCTGTTTTAGAAGAAGACGGTGCTGGGAAAGAAGAACGGATAAAAGTCCACCGTCCCGGCGTAGTAGAGGACTGGGTAGATACCGATGAAATCGATGCTATTTTAGAAAAGACCTTCTATGCCAACCGGCAGGAAGGAAAACGCAAAAACGGTGTCGTGCGAAAACGCAAAGCAGAAAACAATGTACCAACCGTCCGTACTTACCACAAGCCGGAAAAACTGGAACGCTATCTACTGGTGGATGGCTACAATGTAATTTATGCCTGGAAGGATTTACATGAACTGGCAGAAGTGAATCTGGATGGAGCCAGAGGCAAATTGCAGGACATTCTCTGCAACTATCAGGGCATCTTCGGTGGCGAAGTCATTGTGGTGTTTGATGCATACCGCCTGACCGGACATAAGACAGAACAGTTGGACTATCACAATATCCATATTGTCTTTACGAAGGAAGCAGAAACGGCAGACCAGTACATTGAACGCTTTGCCCACGAACATCACAATCATTATGATGTAACGGTTGCAACCTCCGATGGCTTAGAGCAGATGATTATCCGCGGCCAGGACTGCAAGCTGATATCTGCCCGGGAGTTTGAACAGGAAGTAAAACGGGCGAACAGCGCCATGTGGGATAATTACCGGAATGGACAGAATATTTTCTGATAAATATTGCCATGGCATGGAAAAAAAGCTATGATAGAAAAAGAGTTTCACTCGGGTGATTAGAAAAGATAAAATCAGATAAATGGTATTGTTGCTGCCATTGGGGGATGTTTTCTTTTGATAAACAGGAAATGTCCTATCGTTCTTAGATACGCATTTTGCTTGTAGTAGACTGTCTTTCCGCCTGCTTTGACGGGATATCTGCACTGTCCGCCGGAGGCGGATGCCACAGCAAGCCTGCAAGGGGCACTAAGAATTTCGATAAAGTTACGAATTCGTCCGGCAACCGGCGCATATTCGCATCCATGCTTAAGATGCGCCTCACTGGCACATCCCTGTGCCAGTGTTGCCGGTTTGCCGACGAAATTCTAAGTGCCCCTAACAGCCTGCTTCATGCATCCGCATTCCGGCGCACAGCACAGATATCTTGTCAAACATTGGAAAGACCGGCTAAATCACAAAAGCAAAATGCAGTGTCTTAGAACGATGGCATTTCCTGTTACAAAAGGAACACCGCCAATGACGGCAACGATAGATTTATTTTTGTTCGGTCTTTTCTAATCACCCGAACAGAATCATTTCGAACAGAAGGAGAGAAGACATGGAAGGAAAAGGAAGAATAACAGGACATACAGGATTATTAGCATTGATCGGTTCCCCGGTAGGACACTCAGGCTCCCCGGCAATGTATAACTATAGCTTTGAAAAATTAGGATTAGATTATGCATACGTAGCATTCGACATAAAAGTAGAAGAAGTAAAGGCAGCCTTGGATGCCATGTGCCTTTTCCACATGCGTGGCTGCAATGTAACGATGCCATGTAAGACAGAAGCTGCAAAATATATGGATGAGCTTTCACCGGCAGCCCGGATTATCGGAGCAGTCAATACCATAGTAAATGAAGATGGCAAATTAATCGGACATATGACAGACGGTGAAGGATTTGTAGGCAATTTAAGAGACCATGGAATTGAGATAAAAGGAAAGAAAATCACAGTAGCAGGAGGCGGCGGAGCAGCCACAGCCATTCAGGTACAGTGTGCGCTGGACGGGGCAAGAGAAATCAGCATTTTCAATATCAAAGATGACTTCTTTGCAAGAACACTGGAAACAGCAGAGAAGATTAGAAAAGAAGTGCCGGGCATTGTGGTAAATGTATATGACATTGCAGATACCGCCAAGATGACAGAAGAGATTCAAAGCTCTGACATTTTTGCCAATGCAACAATCGTTGGAATGAAACCGATGGAAAAGGAAAGCGTTGTGAAAGATACCTCCGCATTCCGTCCGGGACTGGTGGTTGCAGATGCCGTTTATAATCCGGAAGAGACAAGATTACTCCGGGAAGCAAAAGAAGCAGGCTGCACCTGCCTCAATGGAAAGGGAATGTTACTGTGGCAGGGAGTTGCTGCATTTCGCCTGTACACCGGAGAAGAGATGCCGGTACAGGAAGTCAAAGAGAAGTTTTTCCAGTAGGATAAGGAGTAAGAAATGGAGCAGACGGTAGTCAGAATCAGGACATTGGAAATCGGAAGCGGAATGCCAAAGATTTGTGTTCCGGTTATAGGAAAGACGGAAAAAGAAATATTAGAGGGCGCAGAGAGGGCGAAGGCTGCACAACCGGATCTGGTGGAATTTCGTGTGGACTGGTATGAAGCTGTTGCAGACAATCAAAAAGTAGTTGCATTATTAGAAAAGATTCGTAAATACTTAGGAGAACTGCCGCTTCTTTTTACCTTCCGAAGCAGTAGGGAGGGCGGAGAAGCTGCCTTAAGCGGCGGAGCATATCAAAGCTTAAATGAAGCTGCAATTGCATCCGGCTTTGTGGACTGCGTGGATGTGGAATTATTTTCCGGGGATGCTGTTGTAAAGGCAGTAGTAGCGGCAGCACATAGCAAGAATGTAAAAGTCATTGCATCCAATCATGATTTTGAAAAAACACCTGCAGCAGAAGAACTCCTTGCCAGACTTCAGAAGATGGAAGCACTTGGTGCAGATATTCCAAAGATTGCCGTTATGCCACAAAGCAGCAAAGACGTCTTAACACTGCTTACGGTAACGGAAAGCTGGAAGGAAACAGAGAAGACACCTGTTATTACCATGTCTATGGCAGGAGAGGGCTTAATCAGCCGTCTTTGCGGAGAAATCTTTGGCTCGGCAGTTACCTTTGGCGCAGCCGGAAAGAGCAGCGCACCGGGACAGATAGATGCAGAAGAGCTGCGGCAGATATTGGAAATCATACATCAGAATAGCAATAGACAGTAAAAATAATAGAGAAGAATTTCAATCGATATTTGGAATCATACATATGGAAAGGAATTAGAAAATGGCAGAGAATATTTTCCTGATTGGATTTATGGGAGCCGGAAAGAGCACCATAGCAAAAGTATTAAAAGAGAAATTAAATGTTCCTCTTTGCGAAATGGATGAAATGATTGCAGAGCAGCAGAAAATGGCTATCTCTGACATTTTTGCACAGTATGGTGAAACACATTTCAGAGATTTGGAGACACAGCTTGTAAAAGATATTTCAGAAAAAGACGGTGTCATCGTATCCTGCGGTGGCGGTGCAGTGCTGCGGGAAGAAAATGTATCTTTTATGAAAGAAAATGGCAGAATCGTTCTGTTATCTGCTACACCGGAAACCATATATGAGAGAGTCCGTTACAGCAAGGACCGTCCGATTTTAAATGGTCATATGAATGTGGAGTACATCCGAGAACTGATGGAAAAACGCCGCAGCCGTTATGAAAGTGTTGCAGACCTTACCGTGGCAACGGACGGCAGGAGTGCAGAGACAATCGCAGATGAGATTATTGCAAAGTTAAGAGAAGCATAATGGAAATGAGAGAGTATATAGAAGCAATTGCAGAAAGCTGCAGGAAGCTGATTATCAGTAAGCCTGCCACAAAGCAGGAAGAGTATCGTAAAATTATCGTACAGAAAAAGGAAGCCTTTTTCCAGATGGAAAAATATACGGACAAGCAGGTATTTCATGAGAATCTATTCGTAGAAGAGTTAGAGACAGCATTGGAAGAACTGATGCAGAATCATTTTCGCCAGCTCAATGGATTTGATGCAGAAGCAGAGCATATTCTTCTGGTATCCAAAAAGGGAGTGCCGTCTTATAAAAAGAAAAAGCTGCAGAATGCAGTAAATGAGACTGCAACCCATAACCGGAAGAAAAATTATCTCTTAGAAGAAGGCAAGGTCATTCCGCCGTTGGTGGATATGGGAATTTTTACTGCAGAGGGCAAAATCGTCCGCACCATGTATGATAAGTTTAAGCAGATTAACCGTTTTATTGAAATCATCGATGATTATGTAAAGGACTGCAAAAAGGAGAAGCTTCATATCATTGATTTCGGCTGCGGTAAGTCCTATCTTACTTTTATTATGTACTACTACTTTATGGAAGTGCGCAAGATTCCGGTAGAGATTGTGGGACTGGATTTAAAGAAAGATGTCATAGAAAAATGTAATCAGGCAGCAAAAAAATACGGATATGACACCCTGCATTTTGAATTGGGAGATATCAATGGCTACAAAGCACCGTTTCCGGTGGATATTGTAGTATCTTTGCATGCCTGCGATACCGCAACGGATTTTGCCTTATACAATGCCATCAGCTGGGATGCGGAAATGATTTTCTCCGTGCCATGCTGCCAGCATGAATTAAATGAGCAGATGGAGAGCGAAAAGCTGCATCTGATGACCCGTTATGGCATTATCAAAGAGCGTTTTGCAGCACTGACAACGGATGCAATCCGTGCCAACCTCTTAGAGTGCTGCGGATACAAGAGCCAGGTCTTAGAATTTGTGGATTTGTCCCATACGCCAAAGAATCTTCTGATCCGGGCGAGAAAGGCAAAGATTTCAAAGGAGCATAAGCAGAAGCTTTTAAGAGAAGTGGATGCCATGTGCGAAGAATTCCAGCTAAAACCGTTACTCTACGGATTACTGCAAGTGGATGAAGGGAGAAATACGGATGCATTCAGAACAGGAAAATAATAGTTTCCCGGCAGAGTTTTTAGAGAGAATGAAGGAAATGTTAGGGGAAGAGTACCCGGCATTTTTTGAAAGCTTAGGGCAGGAGCGGCAGCAGTCGTTCCGGATTAATACAGGGAAAACCAGTGTATCAGGATTTTTGCAACAGACAGATTGGAAGCTAAAACCGGTTCCATGGTGTGAGACCGGTTTTTATTATGGAAAAGAGATTCGTCCGGGCAAACATCCTTATCACAATGCCGGTGTGTATTATATTCAGGAGCCGTCGGCAATGGTACCGGCAGAATGTCTTAAGGCACAGCCGGGGGATATCATCTTAGACCTCTGTGCAGCTCCCGGTGGAAAGAGTACCCAGATTGCGGCAGCTATGAAGGGGGACGGAATCTTAATCTGTAATGAGATTCATCCGGCGAGAGCGAAGATTTTATCTGAAAATATTGAGCGGATGGGAATTAAAAATGCACTGGTATTAAATGAGACACCGGAGCATTTATCAGAGCGTTTCCCAGGCTGCTTTGATAAAATCATGGTGGATGCACCATGCTCCGGGGAAGGCATGTTCCGGAAGAATGAAGAGGCCGGAAATGAGTGGAGCCTTGACAATGTGAAGCTGTGTGCCGACCGGCAGGACGGCATCTTAGACTGTGCTTATGAGATGTTAAGACCCGGTGGCAGGATGGTATATTCCACCTGCACCTTTGCACCGGAAGAGGATGAAGGAAGCGTGCACCGTTTCTTAGAACGTCATCCGGACTGCAAGATTGCAGAAGGAATTGACAGTGAAGGCTTCATTCATGACAAAGAAGGCTGCATCCGTCTGTTTCCGCATAAAATCGAAGGTGAAGGACATTTTGCAGCAGTGATAACGAAAGCAGGCGAAGGTTATGGCGGCTTTGGGCTGACGGAAAAGGGCATAAAGGAAAAAGACTGCCCGGAATATCTTTCTTTTGTAAAAGAGAGTTTAAAAGAAAAACCTCAGGGAGCATTGCTTAAATTTGGAGAGCAGCTTTATCTGATGCCGGAAGGATTTCCTGCTTTAAAGGGGCTGAAGGTATTACGACCGGGACTGCATCTTGGCACCTTAAAAAAGAATCGTTTTGAACCATCCCATGCACTGGCACTTGCCTTGCAGCCACAAGAGGCATTTCATGTTGCCATGCTTTCTTCTGGCAGTCAGGAAATCAGACAGTATCTGATGGGACAGACTTTTTCATGGGGAGGAGAAAAGGGCTGGTATTTAATCTGCGTAGATGGCTACAGCATCGGCTGGGGCAAGCTGGCAGGTGGAATCATGAAGAATCATTATCCGAAAGGGCTTCGTATGGTGGATATTACCTGAAAAGAGAGAATCTGAAAAAAGCTGCTTAAAATAAAACAAAATTAAGGAAATATTAATAAACACCGGGAATATCTGCTTGTGATTTAAAAGAAAATCGAATATGATTATTAAGTCGGAAAAAATAGAAAGTTAGAAAATTATGTGTGAAGAGACAAAGTTGGGAAAATTTTATCAAAAATACATAGCAAAATGGATACCATCATACGGACCACTGCCATTGGCATGGTGTGCCATTTTTAATACCATTATTTATTGGGGCACCCAGAGGCTGATGGCAAATGCAAAGCATTATGACCTGACCAGCAATCTGGACAGGAGCATTCCTTTTGTAAAAGAGTGGATTATTCTGTATGTTTTATTTTTTGCGTTCAGTGCAATCAATTATATTCTGGTATCCAGAGAAGATAAGGAAACATTTTTCCGCTTTGCAACAGCGGATATGTTGTCAAGAGTAATCTGCTGTATCTTCTTTATATTGCTTCCAACCACGAATATTAGACCGGAAGTGATAGGACATGATTTCTGCAGCTGGCTGGTGCGTTTTATCTATGCATCGGATGCACCGACGAATCTCTTTCCATCCATCCATTGTCTGGTAAGCTGGTTCTGCTTCATCGGAGTAAGAAAGAGCCGTAAGATACCGGGCTGGTACAAAGGATTTTCTTTTGTGATGGCAGCATTGATTTGTGCATCCACCCAGTTTACCAAACAGCATTATATGATAGACCTGGTAGCAGGTATTTTTCTGGCAGAATTCTGCTGGTTTGTATCAAAGCATACCGGAATGTACCGTCCAGTAATGAAAGTTTTTGATAAAATCGGAAGAAAGATATTCGGGGTGAAGCATTATGATGAGTAAGAAAAAAGGAATACTGAATGCAGTTTTTCTTATTACCGTATTTGCAATTACCATATATGCAATCTTTCATGGACAGGATTTAGGTGAATTGTTCGGCTATATCCGGAATACGGATTACCGGTACTGGCTTGTTGCGGTGGTCTGCGTGGTATTCTTTATCTGCAGTGAATCTGTTATCATATTTTATATGATGCGAAGCATCCGTCAGAAGATAAAGCTTATGCATTGTTTCCTGTATTCCTTTGTTGGATTCTTTTTCAGCTGTATTACACCATCGGCAACCGGAGGACAGCCGGCACAGATTTATTATATGAAAAAGGATAAGTTGTCCATACCGGTATCGACACTGGTTTTAATGATTGTAACCATTACCTATAAGCTGGTACTTGTGGTACTCGGCGCATTGGTGGTAATCATCCGTCCGGCACAGATTATGCATTATCTTGAGCCGGTGCTGGGCTGGTGTTATCTGGGACTTTTATTAAATGTCTTTTGTGTGGCATTTATGATGTTTCTGGTTTTCCATCCGACACTGGCAGCTAATATGATGGATGCTATCATAAGAGGGCTTGGTAAAATTCATCTGATGAAACGTACCGGGTATTACCGGGAAAAAATGGCGAATGCCATGAAGCAGTATCAGGATGTGGCAGGATATTTCCGTACCCATAAATTGGTCGTAACCAATGTATTTTTGATTACCGTAGTACAAAGACTGTTACTCTTTTTTGTAACATATCTGACCTGCCGTTCTTTCGGAATCGATGGAACAGGGATGGTAACCATTGTTGTATTACAGGGAATGATTTCCGTTGCGGTGGATATGCTTCCGTTACCGGGAGGAATGGGAATCAGTGAATCACTGTTTTTATCTATTTTTGCACCAATCTGCGGCACACTGACATTGCCGGCAATGGTGGTAAGCAGGGGACTCAGTTATTACACAGAATTGATTTTAAGTGCAGTTATGACAGTCGTAGCACATTTTACGATAGGAAGACCGCGTAAACAGAAGAGGGAAGAAAGGTAGAGGGAAAAATGATAGGTTTTTATGATTATACAGTAGTACTTACATATATTAGTCTGATGTGTTCTGTTTTTGGAATCACTCAGGCAATTGGAGGACATTACAGAACAGCGATTATCTGTCTGGCATTATCCGGATTATTTGATATGTTTGATGGAAAGATTGCAAGAACCAAAAAGAACCGTACTGATGATGAAAAATTATTTGGCGTTCAGATTGATTCCCTTTGCGATGTAGTCTGTTTTGGTGCGTTCCCGGCAGTAATCTGTTATGTGCTTGGTGTAAGAGGTATTCTTGGAACCATTGTTCTGGCATATTATTGTGTCTGCTCCGTGATTCGACTGGGATTCTTCAATGTGTTGGAAACCAACCGCCAGAGGGTAGAAGAGGGTGCCAATAAATATTATCACGGACTGCCGATTACAACGATGGCAATCGTACTGCCACTGGCATTTATGCTGAACTTTGTAATTGCAGAGCGTGAATTCAGTGTGTTACTGCTCTTTGTTTTGGCAGTAGTTGGCACATTATTCATTGTAGATTTTAAATTGAAAAAGCCATCTAATGCATTTCTTGCAGTTTTGGTTATCCTTGTGGCATGTGCAGTAATTGCAATTTTCTTATTTTCAAAATATCATATTTCACTGTGCTTTCCGGGACTGGAGAATTCCATTTTAGACCGTCTGATGCGGTAGGAACGCTGATGGATGAGACAGGTCTTGTGTTTGTTGAGACAGAAATTGGGTAATATTTCCTGCAATAAGGGAAAATGAGGAGGAAACGAAGATGCGTTGTGTAGACCGGAAGGGAAATGAAATTGGTGAGAATGCAGCACAGGGCAGAGTGTTAAAGGCATTGTATGAGACGGCTGCCGGAAGAATCTTACTTGGAATTCTGGTGAAACCTTTTGTTTCCAAAGCAGGTGGATTCCTTTTGAACCAGCCGGTATCAAAGGCTGCAATTGCACCATTTATAAAAAAGAATCATATAGATATGACAGATTATGAGGAACGGGAGTACCGTTCCTATAATGATTTTTTTACCAGAAAGATCAAGCCGGGACACCGGAAATTTGACCACATTAAGGAGAATTTCTGTGCACCCTGCGACAGCAGGCTCAGCATATATCCCATTACAGCAGAGGGAAAAGTCTGCGTCAAGGATACGGAATATACCATGGAGAGCCTTTTCCGCAGCAGGAAAATCGCCCGTCATTATGAGGGCGGAACCCTTTGCATTTTCCGTCTGACGGTAGATGATTATCATCATTACAGCTTTGTGGATGATGGCAGAATGGGGTACATCTATAGGATTCCGGGTGTTTTTCATACGGTCAATCCGCTGGCGGGAGAAATATATCCGATTTATAAGGAAAATACCAGAGAATTTTCTGTGCTGAAAAGTCAGCATTTTGGCAATATTTTAATGATGGAAGTGGGCGCACTTATGGTAGGCAGAATCTGTAATGAGAAAGAAAACTGCCTGGTGCACCGTGGAGAAGAAAAAGGGAAATTTGAATTTGGCGGTTCTACGGTAATTTTGTGCCTGGAAAAAGACAGGGTAGAACTGGACGCAGATATTGTGTATAATTCCAATAAAGGAGTCGAGACGAAAGTCCGGCAGGGGGAAAAGATTGGAAGGATGTCAGAATGGAAGCGCATGAAGTATTAGAACAGGTGAAAAGCGGAAAGATGACCGTAGAAGAAGCGGAGCAGTTTTTTAAAAGGGAACCGTTTGAAGAGATGGGCTATGCAAAGATAGACAGCCATCGGAAAATGCGTTCCGGTTTTGCAGAAGTGGTATTCTGTCAGGGAAAACAGGATGAGTTTCTTCTTGAAATCTTTCAGAGAATATACAAGGATGAAGGCGAGGTCATGGGAACCAGGGCGTCTTTGGCACAGTATGAGCTGTTGCACAAGGAATTACCGCAGGTTACCTATGACCCTGTTTCTCGTATATTAAAAATTGAAAAAAAGGATAAAAAACGCAGTGGACTGATAGCGGTATGTACGGCTGGAACGGCAGATATTGCAGTGGCAGAAGAGGCTGCACAGACGGCAGAGTTTTTCGGAGCCAATGTGGAACGTATTTATGATGTGGGAGTCAGTGGAATTCACCGTCTCCTTTCAAGGCTTGAGGTAATCCAGAAAGCCAACTGTGTTGTTGCAGTGGCTGGCATGGAAGGAGCACTGGCAAGTGTTTTAGGTGGACTGGTAAGCAGACCGGTAATCGGTGTACCAACCTCCGTAGGCTATGGAGCGAATATGGGAGGCATTTCTGCATTGCTTACCATGATTAATTCCTGTGCCAATGGTGTCGCAGTAGTAAATATTGATAATGGTTATGGTGCAGGCTATCTTGCAACACAGATAAACAGACTGGGGGTGCATGATGAAGAAGCGTAGTTTATATCTGGACTGCCATACCGGAATCAGTGGTGATATGGTAGTGGCAGCTTTACTGGATGCAGGAGCAGACAGAGAAGCCTTAGAAACTGTTTTAAAGAGCATTCCGGTATCCGGTTTTGAGATTGCAATCAGCAGAGTACAAAAGGCGGCCCTGTCGGCATGTGATTTTAAGGTCGTCCTAGATGCCGCCCATGAGAATCATGATCATGATATGAAGTATCTATATGGGAAGGAAGAATCACACGCACATGGAGAGCATTCCCATTCGGAAGAATCACACACCCATGGGGAACATCATCATCACGAACACCGCGGACTGACGGAAATTTATTCCATAATCGATGGCACGAATATGCTTGATAGTGCCAGGGCACTTGCTAAGAAAATATTTAGGATTTTAGCAGAAGCGGAAGCAAAAGCCCATGGAGTTTTGGTGGAAGAAGTTCATTTTCATGAAGTGGGAGCCTTGGATTCAATTGTAGATATTATTGCAGCGGCAGCTTGTGTTGATAATCTTGGAGTAGATGAGGTCATTATTCCTGCCCTGTGGGAAGGGGAAGGAACGGTGCGCTGCCAGCATGGAATCCTGCCGGTTCCGGTTCCGGCAGTGACTAACATTGTGATGGAATATGGAATTCCGCTTGGAAAAATCGGTGAACCGGGAGAATATGTGACTCCGACAGGGGCTGCAATTGCAGCGGCTATCTGTACGTCAAGAGAGCTGCCGGAATGTTACCGGATTGTGGGAAACGGACTGGGCGCCGGAAAGCGGGACTATAAGCGGCCGGGACTGCTCCGGGCATTGTTGCTGGAAACAGAAGAGGCGGTCTATGAAAGTGATTCTATTTTAAAACTGGAATGTAATATTGATGACTGTACCGGGGAAGCACTGGGCTATACCATGGAGCTTTTACTGGAAAATGGCGCAAGAGATGTCCATTACATACCGGTCTATATGAAGAAAAACCGCCCGGCATATCAGTTGACAGTAATCTGCAAGAAAGAAGACCGGGAAAAATTAGAAGCAATTATATTTCGTGAGACAACAACCATTGGAATCCGCTATGTCGAAATGGTGCGGACGATTCTGCCAAGAAGGACAGAAAAGCGGCAGACCTCCTATGGTGAGGTGGCGGTTAAAATATGTGAGGGTGAAGGAGAAGTGCGTATTACTCCGGAGTATGAATCCATCCGGGAGATATGCAGAGAGAGAGGACTTTCTTTTCAGAAGGTATATGAGGATGTATTGCAGGAGTTGAAATAAGGATACGAAAAGGATGAGGTTAAAAGGATGCATACAAAAACAGATTTATTAGAGGGTAATATTTTAAAATCTTTGATTTTATTTGCAATTCCACTTATTATTTCCAATTTATTTCAGCAGCTCTATAATGCGGCAGATACCATGATAGTAGGACATTTTCTGGGCGATGAATCACTGGCAGCAATCGGTGCATGTGCAGCGGTTTATGAACTGCTGGTAGGATTTGCACTGGGTTTTGGAAATGGACTTAGCATGGTAGTGGCAAGAAGCTTTGGTGTAGGAGATAAAGACTTGTTAAAGCGTGCAGTTGCAGGCTCTTTGGTAATTGGAGCAGCGGTGACGGTTGGTGTAATGCTGATTGCACAGATTGGACTTCGCCCGCTTCTGGTCTTGTTACATACACCATCAGAAATCATTGAGGAATCCTATTCTTATATTTATATTGTAACAATCTGCGTTGGAGTAATGTTTGCATATAATCTGTTGTCCGGATTGCTTCGTGCAATTGGAAACAGTTTTATGCCGCTGGCGTTTCTGATTATTTCGTCCGTTATCAATATTGTACTGGATGTTCTTTTTATTACACAGTTTCAGATGGGAATCCGCGGTGCGGCTGTGGCAACGGTGGTAGCACAGGGAATTTCAGCCGTATTATGTGCCATTTATATTATGAAAAAATGTAAGCTTTTAATACCGGCACGGGAGCATTTTGAAGTAGATGGACCACTTTACCGGGAACTGACAGGCCAGGGTCTTTCCATGGGCTTTATGTTAGCTATTGTATCTACAGGAACAGTAATCCTGCAATATGCTATCAATCAGCTGGGTTATCTGATTATTGCAGGACATACAGCAGCACGAAAATTAAACAGTTTCTGCACGATGCCGTTGACGCCTCTGGCACTGGCAACAGCCACCTTTGTATCCCAGAACCGGGGAGCAGACCAGCGTGACCGTATCTTAAAGGTGGTGCGTTATGCTATGATACTTTCTTTGGGATGGGCAATTTTTATTACCATAGTGATTGCTTTTGCGGCGCCGGCTCTCATTACATTCATTTCCGGTTCTTCAGAAAGTGTTGTCATTGAAAATGGTGCCAGATATCTTCGCTGGAATACACCGTTCTATTCTGTACTTGGTATTTTACTGGTTCTTCGTAACGTGTTGCAGGGACTTGGAAAAAAGGTTGTGCCGCTGGTTTCGAGCGTGATAGAGCTGGTAGGAAAAATTGCATTTGTTTTATTGTTTATCCCAATCTTGAAATATTTTGGTGTAATTATCTGTGAGCCGGTTATCTGGTGCCTGATGTGTATCCAGCTTGTCATATCTTATTACAGCGACCCTTATATCCGTGGAAAGGAAGAAAAGAAATGAAGCTTGGAATCGTAGGAACAGGAACTATCGTAGAAGAAGTACTTCCGGTATTGCAGCAGGTAAAAGGGCTTTCCTGCTATGGAATTTGTGGAACAAAGCGCAGTGAAGCAAAAGCAGAAAAATTAAAAGGACAGTATCAGATGCAGCTTGCTGTAAGTGATTATGAAAAGCTTCTGGATTCGGAAATTGATACTGTCTATATTGCTGTGCCAAATCTTTTACATTTTGAAATGGCAAAAGAAGCAGTTCTTCGTGGAAAACATGTTATTGTAGAAAAGCCAATGACAGCCAATGAAAGACAGGCAGAGGAGCTTTGTGCCCTGGCAAAGAAGCAGGGAGTATTTTTGTTTGAAGCCATTACTACAAGGTATCAGCCGAACTATCAGTTTATCAAAGAGCAGTTACCGACGATTGGAAAAATCAAAATGGCAGTCTGCAATTTCAGCCAGTATTCCAGAAAGTATGACCGTTTCCGGAAGGGAGAAACCATTCCTGTTTTTGATGTAAAGCAGGCAGGTGGAGCCATGATGGATTTAAATTTATATAATATCCAGTATTTAGAAGGCTTGTTTGGAGAACCGCAGTCTGTGCATTATACCGCAAACATGGAAAAAGGAATTGACACCAGCGGTGTTGCGGTTTTATCTTATCCGGGTTTTCAGGCAGTGGCAATAGGAGCCAAGGACTGTCAGGGACAGCCGGAATACCGCATCGAAGGAAGCGAAGGTTACATTGCTCAGAACAGCCCGTGTAATGTCTGCGGCGCAGTGACCATCCATTACCGGGACGGAAGAGAAGTATCCTATGATGGAAATGGGGATGCACATCGTATGTATGCAGAGTTTGTTTCATTTGTAAAAGAGATTGCATCAAAAGATACTGCAGCCTGCTATGAAATGCTCGACCACAGTCTGGCAGTCAGCCGGATACTGACGAGGGCAAGAGAGGATGCCGGAATTGTATTTCCGTGTGATGAAAATTAGTCAAGTATGATTTAGTCAATCGTACTTGACTAAATTGTATTTGACGAAGGTAATTCTTCCATCTCCACACTATCTCCATATCTATGTAATAAGATGTAACAAGTTCGTAACAACTTGCGAATGATTACATAGGAAATTGCGAGAAGAGAAAATTATTTGCATTTATTTTAGAAAATGATAAATAGCCAGACAGTCCGGCAAAGTGCGAAGGCATTTTCGTGGCTGTTAGGGGCACTTGGAATTTCGTATGGAAACAGGCAACGCCGGTACATGGAAGTACCGGCGAGGCGCAGATGAACATGGATGTGAATTTGCGTCGGTTGCCGGATAAAAAGAATATAATCCGAAATTCTTAGTGCCCCTTGCAGACATGATGCGGTCTTTGCATTTGCCGGACTGTCTGTCTATTTTGCAACTTAGCAAAAATAAATAAAATATCTCTTCCACAATACCTGATGATTACATAGGTAAGGAGACAGATATGAAATACAAAACAGTAAAAAAATTATGGTTTGCAGCCGCAATCCTGACAACCACAACTTCATTATGGACCAATGTCAATGCCATGGAGACACCAGCTGCATCCGGTGCAGGCGTAATCCGGGCACTGAATGAGCAGCGCATTTTATCAGAACAGTATGCGATTCAGCAGATACAGACAGGAGCTGGTGAACTGGCAGAAGGTGAAGCAGCAGGCGGAGCAGGTATAGATGATGTGGCGGAACTTTCCCTTGGAAATGCAGAAGAGGAAATGCCGGCAGCAGATGAGCCGGAACTTGCGGTTGCAATCGCACCGAATTATGTGAATATTCGAAAAGAACCGTCTACAGAAGGAGAAGTGCTTGGAAAACTTTACCGTAATACGGTAGGTGCGATAGAGGCGGCAGAAGAGGGCTGGTATTATATTACTTCCGGTTCAGTCAGCGGATATGTCAGTGCAGAATATGTCTGTGTGGGAGAAGAAGCAAGAGCACTTGCGGAAGAAATTGGCACACAGCTTGCCCGGGTAACTACAACAACTTTAAAAGTGCGTACGGAAGCATCCACAGAGGCTGCCGTATTAGGACTGGTACCGGAAGGCGATATACTAACGGTAACAGAGACACTGGATGGCTGGTTAAAAGTTGATGCAGAGGAGGGGGAGGGTTATGTAGCAGCAGATTATGTAGAAACCTATACCGAATATCCCCATGCAGAATCCATTCAGGAAGAGGCAGAACGGTTAGCAAGAGAAGAAGCAGCAAGAAGAGCGGCACAGGAAGCGGAAGAAAGAAGAAAAGAGGCAGAGCAGCAGGCAGCAGCACAAAAGAAGGCCGCAGCGAAGCAGAGCACCAATCATACAACAGCAGGGAATGCAACATCTAAAGCTTCAGCATCTGGAAATGCTGCATCCGGAAACAGCGGAACAGGGGCGTCTGCATCGGATGCCGGTTTAGGCAGGCAGATTGCAGATTATGGATTGCAGTTTGTAGGAAACCCATATGTATATGGTGGAACCAGTCTTACAAATGGGGCGGATTGTTCCGGCTTCGTGCAGAGTGTATATAGGAATTTTGGAATTAATCTGCCAAGAACCTCCGGTGAGCAGGGAGCCTGCGGAAGCGCAGTGGCATCTTTGGCAGAGGCACAGCCGGGAGATTTAATCTGGTATTCCGGTCATATCGGAATCTATATCGGAAACGGACAGATTGTGCATGCAAGTTCAGCAAAGACCGGAATTAAAGTATCAAATGCAGGCTACCGGACGATTCTTTCTATCCGAAGAATTGTATAAAGAGAATAAAAATTTAATCCGTGGAGATACTGACTACAATAGAAAAGGTTATAAATTAGTAGAAAAGATTGTAGCAGGAAGGATTGAAGATATATGGGAACAAAGGGAACCATTATCATTCAGGAGTCAGAAGGAAGGATGCCACAGGAACTCTGCCAGCAGCTTTTAGAAGAGGGCTACCGCATTGTATACGAAGAAGACAGGCGGGCAGGAAGTCAGATTGAAATTGGAACGGACTGCATCTTAGAAGTAGACAATCATTGTATCAGAAGAGGCAGGAAAAAGATTCATCTGACACCTAATGAATATAAAATTTTATATACCATGGTGAAATCTCCCCACCGGGTATATAGCAGAAACCAGTTGATTACTTATGCGTTAGAGGATGCCTTTGATGGTTATGACAGAACCATAGATTCCTATATTAAGAGTATCCGGAAGAAAATTGAAAAGAATCCCAGACGGCCGCGTTATATCATAACGGTGCACGGAGTCGGCTATAAATATGTTCCATCAGACAGTGAGGGCACTCATGGAGAATAAGAACCTGGAACAGAGGATGGAAACAGAACCGGTGCATCGTGTGATTTTGTCACTGGCTGCACCTGCGGTACTTAGTATGCTGGTAATTTCTGCTTACAGTATCGTGGATACCTTCTTTGTAACAAGACTTGGCAGCAGGGCAACCGGAGCGGTGGGAATTACATTTGCACTGGTGGCATGGATACAGGCAGTGGGCTATACTGTTGGTATGGGAGCGGGAAGCCTTGTTTCAAGGCTTCTTGGAAAGAAAGAAAAAGAGCAGGCAGAGCAGATTGCAAATTCGGCAATTATGTCAGGGCTGCTGCTTGGACTTATAAGTCTGGGCGCAGGTCTGATTTTTTTGACACCTTTGCTGAAGCTTTCCGGTGCAACAACAGAGCTGCTTCCAGATGCAAGGGAATATGCCCTCTTTGTATTGCTGTCGGCACCCTTTACCATAGAGACACTGGTACTTGGTACACTTCTTCGGGCGCAGGGCAGGGCGAAAGCATCCATGGCAGGAATGGTAACCGGTGGAATTCTTGATATTATACTGACACCGGTGCTTCTGTTTGTCTTAAATCTT
>ERZ1026858.427-NODE-427-length-23085-cov-5.279375_pt1 | contig 23085 bp, 12 predicted proteins | sample MGYA00380159_ERZ1026858 | MGnify/ENA primary metagenome ERZ1026858 (study PRJEB33269, sample SAMEA4719795) | human gut metagenome | biome: human-associated habitat; feature: organic feature; material: feces | place: Cameroon | collected 2013-10 ...
CTCCGGCTGGCCGGTGCGGGCGTTGACGGCATTGCTGGCGGCGGTCAGCTTGCCGGACAGCACCTTGATAAAGCTCAGCTTACCGACAAACGGGTCTGCCACGGTCTTGAACACATAGGCACACAGCGGCGCAGCGTCATCGACCGCGATCTCCACAGGGCTGCCGTCCTTATCCTCGGCCACGGCTGCGGCGGTATCTGCGCCGGGCAGCAGCACATTCATGTTGTAGAGCAGCATATCCAGCGCCTGCATGTTGACGGCGCTTCCGCAGAACACGGGGGTGATCTGACCGCTGCGCACGCCGGCGGCCATGCCCTGCACGATCTCCTCGGTGGTGAAAGCCTCACCCTCGAAGAACTTCTCCATCAGGGCCTCGTCCGTCTCGGCGATGGCCTCGCTCATGGCCTGAATCAGACCCTCAAAGCGGTGGCCGATGTCAGGCACCTCGATCTGCACCTGCTTGCCGCCCTCATATTTAAAGGCCTTCTGGCTGAACAGGTTGATGTACGCGACCGTGCCGTCATCAAGGCGGACCGGCACGACACAGGGGCAGACGCTCGGGCCGAACTTGATCTTCATCTGCTCAAGGATCTTAAAGTAATCGGCGTTCTCAAGGTCGGTCTTGGTGACAAAGATCATCCGCGCCTTGTTGTTTTTCAGCGCCAGCTGGTAGGCCTTTTCTGCGCCGACGGTGACGCCGGAGCGGCCGGATACACAGATCAGCACGCTCTCCGCTGCCATGATGCCCTCGGCGGCGCCGGTCTCAAAGTCAAACAGACCGGGGGCGTCGATCAGGTTGTACTTGATGCCCTCATACTCGACCGGCACAACGCTGGCATTCAGCGATGCCTTGCGGCGGGTCTCCTCGGGGTCAAAGTCGCTGGCGGTGGTGCCGTCCTCAACACGGCCCATACGCTCGGAAGCGCCGCTCATGTACAGCAGTGCCTCGGTCAGCGTTGTTTTGCCGCAGCCGGCATGGCCGGCCACCAGAATGTTGCGGATGTCTTTGCTTGCGTAGCCCATGGATCGTCAAACCTCTTTTCGCGCCGGGGCGTTTCCAACCGCCCTGCGGCGTAGATATTCTTTGCGGCGGAGTGAATTTTGAACACTTCCCACCTGTTTGATACTACTTTACCACATTGTTGTGGAAATTTAAACAGTTTTTTTATATTTTTTGTAAAAATTTTTAGTCAAAAGATTGTGTAAAGTGTAAAAAAAGAGCCGCGCACCGGCGCGGCTGGGAAAATTGCTTATTTCTTCGTTGTTTTTTTGCGGCGGCGGGCGCGTCCGCTGTCAGCCTTGATCTCCGGCACATAGACATTGTAGCTCAGCAGATACCGGCCGTGGGCGGGCACGCGGTAGAAGGCCGCCTTGATGCGCTCCAGCGGGCTGGAGCCTGTCTCGGCCGCGCTGCCGCTGAGCATGATGACATACTGCATATCGCTGTAGCGGGCGGCCACATCACACTGGCGCAGCGTGGTGTGGATCAGCTCGCCAAGCTGCTCCACCATAGTGGCGGTCTCGGCAGGCTCGGCATTCTGGCCGGGGGCCACCGTCACGATGGCCAGAAACACCGGCAGACCATAGCGGGCCTGCACACCGCGCAGCACGCGGTAGGTCTCCTTAAAGGTTTCAAAGTCGCAGAGGCAGGCGCCGGTGTTTTCGGTGTCGGGCAGGGCGGCGGTCAGGCGGGAAAGCTCGCTCTCCATGTTGCGGTCCGCCTGGCGCATCTGGCGGTAGGCAGAGCCGGCGCGTCCCGGGTCAATGGCATGGTGCAGGCAGCCCATTGCGTTGCCGCGGCGGGCAAGGTCCCGTGCCTCGGTGTGGCGGCCCAGCGATTCCAGCGCCACGATCTCCTCCAGATAGAGGCGCTCCTCGTAGGGGTCCAGCTCAAGCGCGTGGGCACACAGCGATATAATGCGGCCGCTTTCGCCCCACTTTTTGCAAAGCTCCAACAGGCCCAGAATGGCCGTGCGGTACTGCCCGTGCAGCCGGACGCTGACACTCTCGACCCATGGCTCGGTGGCAAACTGGGGCAGCAGACGGCCCTTGTACAGGTTGACGATCTCCTCATACAGGCGGCCGCGGCTTTCGGGGTCGGCCTCGCAGCGGGCCTTCTCGGACAGGTCGCTGACCTCAAACACATCCACGCTGCAATCCAGCGCGGGGTTCCACTGGTAGCTGCCGCGGCTGGTCTGGATGCAGCCCTGCAGCTCGGTCAGGCCCTCGGCCTCGATCATATTGCGGAAGCGGTGCAAAATCGCGCGCAGCGCCATATCCGGGTTGGTCGAGCGCTCGCCCGCCCACAGCGTATCGGTGATGGTCTTGTGGGACACCCGCTCCCCGCGCTGCAGCACAAGGTACTGCACCAGCGCCGTTGCCTTGCGGGACTGTGCCAGCTGGGCCAGCACCGGCCTGCCGTTTACGCGGATCTCAAAATCGCCCAACATTCTGATTTCGACTGTTGCCATGTGGTATTCCTCTCTGCTCTATACAACGGGGCGCAGCGCCCCACCTCTCCCATATTGTTCTATAGTATAACAAAAATCAAGAGGTTTGTCCAGCATAACACGGAATGTTCTTGCTTGGGCGGTGCTTCACGACACCGCCGGGTTGCTGCCGTCCCAGCTGCCGGGTTCCTCGATATACACCGGTGCGCCCGGCAGCGGCACGATCGCCTTTTGGGTACACAGCGGCACAGCGTTGCCCTGCGCGTCCTTCTGGGCCACGGTCAGCACAACGGTCAGCGCCGTGACATGGGCGTATTTTTCCCCCTCGGCCTTGGTATAGCTGCGGGCGTAAAACTGCAGGTCACTGATAAACATCCCCATGTAGGCGTCCTTGGGGTAGGCTGTCGTGTAGGCGTAGGCAACATTAGGCAAGTCTGTTCCTTCTGATGTCACTTTATGCTGGGGCTTATAGGTGTTTTCTTCCTGCTGATAGAACCGCATGTGCAGGTAACCGTCCAGCTCGTTCGCAGCATCTAGGCTCAGCAGCTGCGTTCCGTCCGCCTTTGTCAGCGCCGGGACCTTATCCTTGTCGATCAGCTCGATATGATTGGGGTAGACGCTGAACTCCAATGCCGTACCGCTGCTGACACCGGTTTTTGTGCCAAACACCTTGTCCAAATCACCGTCTGTTGCGCCGTCCGCAAAGCGGATATACCCGTTAGCGTTCAGCAGCTCGCCGCGGATGGTCTCGATCAGCGCATCGGCCAGATTCTGGGCGCGGGTCTGCTGCTGCACCTGCATATACGCCTGCGCGCTGGGCTGTATCAGCGTGACAGCCGCAAGCGTAAACAGCGACAGCAGCACCATGCAGACAACAAGCTCGACCAGCGTTGTCCCCCTTTTGTTTTTCAGCACTCGCATCATGGTGTTCCCTGTCCCCCGCTGGTATTCGTCTGGCCCTTGCTGTAACGGTGGAAGGTGTAGGCTTCATCCGTGCCATCCTCCGAGGCCTTTGCCTCAAGCTTTTGCTTTTGGACATTCCCAACAACAAACTGTGCGCCCGTACCGGTAAAGGTATAGCTTGCAGTGCCGCCGTCATTCACCCATTGGGGCTTTTCCTCTCCGGCGGGGTACAGCTTTTCGCACTGCGCATAGGCCGTCTGGCGGATCGTTTCCGCCTTCAATGACATGGTGCGCGCATAACGCAGGGACACCACGAACAGCGCCGTAAACATAAGCAGCAGCACAAAGGAAACGATCACTTCCACAATCGTTTCTCCGCTTTGATTTTTAAGGTATCTCGACATAGCCGCTCCTTTCCGGGTCATTGGCGCACAAATTTACTGCTCTTATCTGTCTGGTTCAGGTCATAGTGGATCTTGATTTCAGTATCAGCGCCCGGGCTAAGTGTATATGAGTTATCAACATCCGTGCGTTTAAAAACGAGTTGTTGATTCGTTCCATTTTCGACATCCTTGGTCAACTGATAACTGCTATACCGGGCCGTATCTGTGCCAATCGTATAGTACGCCACTTTACATGTGCTGGTGTGCTGGTAGCTCCTTGTATAGGAGAACTCCTCGCTCCCCTGCTTTGCAGTCACCGTCACCTCCACAATATAATCCGACAGTTCCTTATCTTTAAAGCTGTCAAGCTGGCCGTTAAGTGCAGTAATGTCATAGCCCTTTGGCGCCAGCGCTGCAACATACTCGCTTTTATCCACCTCGTCAGCCGGCGTCTTTTTGAGCGTGATCTCCAGCCCTCTGCTTTCGTCCGCAAAGGTATGCTCCGTGGCATCGCTGTAGGTAGTCTGCAAAAGGTAGTTTTTGTCAATGAACGCTGCCAGGCTGTCCGCCTGCGCACCGCCCGCTGCCGTACTGTAGCCGGTCAGCTGGTCATCCAGCACATCGGAAAAGCTCGTTGCAAGGGTATACACCTCCTGCTCTATCAACTGGCGGTTCGCGTTTGCCGTCAACACAGACGCTGCATAGACCAGCGCCGCAGACAGCGCCGCAAAAACCGCGCCGATGCACAGCACAAGGATCATTGACAGCCCCTGTTGATTTTGCATGATACCGCGGGCTTTTCTGCCCATAGGTATACCCTCCTTCATTGTGTTATCCCACTGCAGGCAGCTCCTCTTTCTCCGCTGCAGCCGTTTCGGGCGTTGCCCACAGGACACGCGCCGCCCGCAAAACCGGTGGTGCTGCGGCAGGGCTTTGCTCTGCTGCTGCGTCTTGCGCGGGCTGCTCCTCTGCTGTCAGGGTCAGGGCGGCAGCTGTACTGTCATTCGGCACAACCAATTCCAGCTTATCAGACGCAGTGGTCTTATCCGCATCGCCCTCAGCCAGCACAGTGACCTTACCGGTAATGCGCTGGCGTGTATCGTCCTTGTGCAGCAGATCGACAAGGTCGGGCAGTGTTACGCGGTAGCCCGGCTCACCGTCACGGTCAAGGTATTCCAGCGTTGCAAAGGTTTCGAGCGTGTAGCGCGGCGTACCGCTGGCGTCCTTCAGCTCATAATGGCCATCCAGCGTCACATGGTTCGTTGTAAGTTTGGGATTATTATCCTCGCCAAGGACTGCCGCGCCATTCGCATCTGTCTCGACCGTAGTGGTCAGATCATAGAATGTGCGCCCGTTTTCTTCGGTCGGCAGGATCGTGATCGTATAGGTTTCATTCTGTATTGCAACTTCCTTTGTCACAGACAGGATTTCCCCGCACTTGGTTTTAATCGTACCATCCGCGTTCAATACATTCTGCCCGGCCACAGTAAAGGTGATCTTGTCGGTTGTGTTGCCATCGGCAGAAGTGATCTCCAGTTGATACTTGTCTGCCAGACCTTCCCCTGTCTCCTTGCTGTAGTTTACGGCGTTCCATTCCACTGCAAAGCGGGAAATATCCGCCTCTGTGCTTGCGGGCGTCCATGGCGTCACACCGTCAGCACCGAACAGCTGCAGGGTTGCCTTGGAATCTACAGTTGTAAAGGCGTTCTGGTTTGTCTGCGGTGCATCCAGCTTGATCTTGGGCAGCTGCATCTGGGTGGGTGTTTCGTTCAAACCGTCTGCGACATAGTAGTACCAGTTGGAGCTGGCGGTTGTGCCGTCGGTGGACATGCTGCGCAGGGCGGGCAGCAGCCAGTAACCGGCATACTCCGGCTTCATGGTAAAGCTTTCATCGCCAAGCGCAAACGCTGCGCCATCCGCTGTTGTTTCTGCCTGTGCGCCGCCGTCCATCCGGCCTTCCGGCAGCAGGCGCAGCACGCGGCCGGTCGTGTCGGCCAGCATTGCATTCAGCGCATTTGTCAGGGCTGCCAGACTAGTGGCCTTTGCATCGGGCGTCTGTTCTTTCTGATAGCTGTTCGCCAGCGCAGCAATTTGCTTGTAATCCGCGACATTTTTAAAGAGATATCCCATGTAGTAGTAGCTGCTGCCGCTGCTGGCGTTTTCAACCGTCAGCGTCAGCTTTTCCCCGGTCAGGAACTGGGTCTGGCTCGGTGTTGGGTAGCTTAGCGCGGCTGCGGTCACAACAGGTGCAGCAAGGCGCGTTTCGACAAGCAGGGGGTTGCTGTACTCGCCGTTCGGGCTGCAATACTTCAAGCCGTCAACCGCATTTGCTACGACATAGAACCGCAGGGTCGCGCCCTGATACTTCTCAAGGTCAACGGTGCAGCTGCTTTTCGTGATGCCCGGCCAGTTGGCAAGCGCCGTCCAATTATTGCCGTCATGCTTTTCCGCGTACAGGGTATATGTCACCGTGTTCTCGCCCTTGGCGTCCGCGCTTGCGGGCCAGGTGATGTCGTAGTTCAGCGCATTGGCGCTGTTGTCATTGGTGCGCATGATGCTGTTGACCTGACCTACCGCAGACAAGCGCTGCTTAACAGCACAATCCGCCTCGCCCGCCAGACCGATTGCATCGGTGTCCCCATCGTCCGGCTTGCGGGTGACATGCAGCCGCACCCTATCATAGCGCCAGCTGCCGTTTGCAAGGTCATCGTCCACGCAGAGGGTCAGGGTATAGGTGCCGGTTTCGGCGTTAAATTCAGTTTTACCCGCCAGCGACACGCCGTCCTTCAGCTCGATTTTTTCCTTGCCTGCGATTGCTGTGGTTTTGCCCGTCTTTTGGGTCAGCAGACCGTACAGGGTGACATCGTAGGCATGCTTGCTTGTATCAACACTGCCGTCCGCCTTGTACTGCGTCCATGTAAAGGTATAGTTCAGCTTGTTGTTTCCGTCCACATTGCTCGTGGTTTCGCTGCTTACCGTGGGGGCTTTCAGAAGCGTGAGGTTGAGGTCATCCTTGCGGATCTGCTTTGCGGCCATGCTGTACCACGGGTCATTCTTCGCAAAGAACTGCAGCGGGGTCAGGTGGTAATAGCTGAATTTGCCGTCCGCACCGCGCACGATCTCGATGCCGTTGTTCCAGCTGACGGGGTTATTGTTACCCTCTCCAATAGCTTTCAAGGCCTCATCTGCGGTGATTTCCCAGCGGGTCACGACCTGCGGATAACCGGCATCAATAGGCACAGAGATGACCTTCAGGTCGGTGTAGCTGCCGTCAAAGACCACTGCGGGCAGGTTCTCCAGCGTAAATTTCGTGCCGCTGCTGTAGACCGGCTTTTCCAGCGCAGCAAGCGTCACATACTGGCCTTTCAGCGGCTGCGTTTTGGCTGCTGTATCCTCTGCCTCATTGCTGATTGTTTCATCACCGTTGTATTGACCCACCAGCATAACGCGGTAGTTCGGCACGGTGCTGAAGATCGTATCAGCGGTAAATTGCAGGTTCACGGTAATCGACAGATCATCCGCCGTGCTGCCGGTTATGACCGGCTGACCCATGGTTGGCTTATTTGTTTCAAACGCCGTACCGTGGACAAGGCCGCTGTTGATATTTGTCCCTGCCTTAGGAATACCGATCTCCTCATCATAGCGGGCAGACTCCATCCATGCACCTGTTGCACCTTCACCCGGGGTTGCCGTGGCGCGCAGGCGGGTGGCCGAGCCAAGGCCGTTTGCTATCTGTGCCTCGGTTTTGCTTGCATTCAGCGTAATTTTCGTATTGGGTTGGTTCATCAGGTAGGCGGTTACCTGCCAGTTGCCCGCGTTTTGATAATCGCTTGCGTTTGTCAGCACAAGATACTGGCCGTAGTCCTGTCCATTGCTGTCCTGTTTTTTCAGGCGGATTTCCAGCTTCGGGGTGGGCAGGGGGCGCACGAAGTACTGCGCGGCAGACTTCACCTCTTCACCTGCGGCAATTCCGTTCACGGCCTTTACACCGACACAGAATTGGCCGGTGCCAATAGCATTTGCCAGCGCATCATCCGCGTCAAACAGATAGCGCGTGCCGTAGACCTTTATGTCTTTGTAGTTTTCCAAAGCAACAGTGTTCGCACCGTCAACCTTATACAGCGTTACCAGATAATGGCTTACATTCTGTATCTGGTTATCTGGGAAAATGCCCTCTGTGGCCGCGGCCGTCCATGTCACCTCATAGCGGCCATAGACAGCGCTGTCAACGTTTTCATGTTGGACTTTCACCTTAGAGACCGTCCCGGGGCCGCGCTTGTCCAGAACTTGCGTATAGTAGTTCTGGATCAAGTCGTCCGTGATGTCCTTCATACTCGGGCCTGCAACCTTGTCTTTTTCGCCGTACCACAGCAGGATGGTGGCAATTTCTGGCGGGGTTAGATACGGACGATAAATTGTTGCCAGCCCGCCTTCGTTAGTGGCTTTCTTGATATAACATGTTGCTGTATCAACTGTATTAAGATCATAGCGATCGATCATGCCTGCGGCAAAGTAATCGCCTGTAGAATTGTTTATACCAGCGTACAGCCGCGTGCCGTAGAGATAATTACTCTCTCGGTTCATACTCGCACCATATGTCGAAGTTTGTGTTTTTACTTCATCCACATACATCAACTTCATGGCTTTATTGTAGGTATCGTTAAAGCTGTACCCCTCGTCCATAAAGTAGTTGCCGTAGGCCACGATGTTTTCTCTTCCACGGTTCATCGCGATGGGGGCGTTATTGGTACTAACCGTATTTTTATACAGGGCAAAACAATTCGTGACTGTGGTGGATGCACTCGTTGCACTGCCATTGCCACGGTTGCCGCAGATACCTGCAAACAAGTTGATATCGCCTGATTTAAGTGAAATTGTAACATCCGTAGCGTAGTTACGGCAGCGGTCAATATAAACCTCGACCTTATTCGGAATTTTTGTTCCACCGTCACCAAATGGTCCCAGCCATCCCATGATGCCGGCTGCCAGCGACTCGCACTGCATCTTAACATCGCCGTTCACGCAATCGACAATGTTGATGCGCAGATAGTCATTTGTACCGTCCGCCATGACCACCTTGCCGAGGATACCGGCAACATCGTTGGCGCCGTGCTTTTTGTCACCCTCCCAATTTCCGCTGCACAGAATATCGCCGTGGTTCTGGCAGGAGAGGATATTTGCCGTGCCGCCGGGGGTAGGCTGGTCAAAAAAGCCCACGATGCCGCCGACCGTGCCCGAACCACCGCCGGAGTTGGTATTGGTGCTAAGGCTGCCGAAGTTGAAGGATTTTTCAATCGTGCCGCCGTTTTTCAGCCAGGAGGCAATGATGCCGCCGATATAGTTGGAGCCGCTGTCAAACACAGTGCCAAGGTTCACACACTCGCTGATGACCCACTTGTCATCGGTCGTGTTCTGCTGCACGCCGATCACACCGCCCACATAGGCAATTTTTGCGTTGCCTCTATGGGTCGTGTCATCGTCATTTTTGCCGTCTGTGCGGGTAAAGCGGCGCACGGCGGCGCAGTTGACCAGCAGCTCGACCTCGCCGGTTGCCTCGTTCATGCCGATCATACCGCCGATTTTGGATTCATCGGTCGTGTTGTCACCGTAGACAAACCACTTACCGGTTGCCGCGCCTGTGATCGTGCCGTTGACGGTGTTGAAGCCTGCCACGCCGCCCAGATAGCCGCTGGATTTGCCGGTTGTAGCAGTTGTGCCGCGCAGGCCGACCAGCAGGTCATTTTGGGAAAGGCCGGTGGCGGTGTAGACATTGTTGTAGCTATTCGTGGACACCGTGTCAACGCCTTTAAGGCTATCATAAGCAGTGCCTTTCAGGGTGCTGATCATGTCATTGGTGTCATTGGTGCTGTCAGCCGTAAACCAATCGCCAACCTGCTTGACCAGATTTGTTACTCCCTCAGCACCACTGCCGCTGCTGCTAATACTGCCGTTGTTTGCGCCTGCCACGCCGCCCACAAAGCCGTAGCGCGCGGTGATGATACTGCCGCCGCCTTCCCCTGTGGCAACATAGCAGGATGTAATGGTGCTGTTGTTACGGCCCGCAATGCCGCCCACGCTGCTGGCGCTTTTCAGCTTTTCCGCATAGGTCTGGCTGTCGCTCAGGCCCGAGGCACCCATCACCTGCAGCGTGATTTTGGGCACACTGCACTCCTCAACCTTACCATTGTTCAGGCCGACGATGCCGCCCACGGTGTCCAGCACATTGGCTGCGCCCGTGGTATTGGCCTTGCCCAGCGCGCCCTGATAGGTACACTTTAACAGAGTGCCGCCGCCGGCATTTTCGCCGGCTACGCCGCCCAGATTCTTGTATTTATTCAGATTGTCTGTAATGTTCAGTGTAACAGTTGTTCCGTTGATTTTTGCGCCCTGCATATTGACGCCCGCCGCACCGCCAAGGCTGATGCTGTCTGCCCGGGCCGTAAGGCCATTGAGCGCCAGTGCAGGGCTGCTGACAGTACACTTATCAATCGTACCGGCATTTTTGCCCGCAATGCCGCCCACATTGGTGGCCGGGCCATGGAAAGCGATGGTTGCACCGCCAGTAAGCGTAACATCGCTGATTTCAGCACCCGCATTGTTGATGGCCGTGACCGCGCCGATGCTTTCCCCTGCAAAGGTAATATCACAGCTGCCGACACTGCCGCCCTGAATAGTGCCGAAGTTGTTGGCCGCAATGGCCGCCGCATCGCACTTGGCCACGCCGATTTTGACGCCATTATCCACGCCGGCGTTTATAATTTGGGCGCCGCTTTCATTGCTGCCTGCAATACCGCCCGCATTGCCGTTGGTGGCATATACCGTGTAGTTGTTTCCGGTCTGCCCCGCAGTGTTGGTGCAGCGTGTAATCGTGCCTATCTGCCCGTTAGTACCAGCCCTATTGCTGCCCGCAATACCGCCTGCAAACTGGTCATTGGCGCGCACACACGCCCCACCAATCAGCGTCACACCGGTAATATTGGCATAGTTTGCACCGGCTGCGCCGCCTGCGTAGTTCTTGGTGGCCGTGACGGTGCCTGTCACCTTGCCGCCCGCAATGCGGGCTGTTGTGGCGTTGCGCATGTTGTTGCTGCCCGCAATGCCGCCCGCATAGCTTTCTGCCGTAATGTTGACCCGCAGGGTTGTGCTGCCCAATGCGATGTTGCCGCAGTTTACGCCTGCAACGCCGCCCGCGCACTCGTTTGCCTGCACCGTAACGGGGATGATATTATTGGAAGTATTATAAGTTATGTTCGCACCTGTCAGGTTCAGGCCCGCCACGCCGCCGATGATGTACCGGCCGCGCACGGTGATGCTTGCTGCCGGGGCCGAGTCCGTGACCGTCCCGTTGTTGATGCCGACGATGCCGCCAAGGTAGGCATAGCCGTCCTGCTGGGTTCCCAGTGTGGCGTAGGTAGAGCAGTTTTTGATGCTGCCGTCATTCCAGCCGGCGATGCCGCCCGCCGCGCTCTTGTGGGAGACAATGCCGTAGTTGGTGCAGCCCTCCAGCGTTGTGTTTTGGGTCACACAGCCGATGATGCCGCCCGCCATATAGCCGCGGGCATCTTTATCGCTAACATAAGCGTCATAGTTAAAGCGGTCTTTGTACTCCCGCAGGCTGACACCGCTGCCGAGGATGCCGGTCTCGCCCCGCATTTTCAGGCTGCCGACCGATGCCGCATTGCTGTCGCTGCCGTTTGTTGCGTTGCTGATGGTCAGGCGGGTTGCTGCATCGTTATAGCCGACAATGCCGCCCACATAGGCGTTGACCTCCAGATTAAACTGGTTGGCCGCGCCGTTGAGGGTCATCTCTTTGCCACTGCGCGGCAATGTATTGACCGTCACAAGGCCTGTTTTCTCCGCCACGGCGGGCAGAATCGTTGTCAAATCGTTCGGGGCCGATGCCAGCAGGCAGTTATAGCCGATGATGCCGCCCGCCAGACCGTCGGCCTTGATGCGGCCCGCCTTTGCGGTGGTTGTAAATGTGCTGACCGTGCCGCCGGATGTGGCGGTTTCTTTGATGGTAAACGCATCTTCACCGGCTGCGGCCACCGGCATGTTAGCGCCGATGACACCGCCCACGCAAAGCGTGCCGCTGATTTCCGTCACCTTTATATCGGCCGCGGGCAGGGCCGGGGCAAGGTTCAGGCCGATCATACCGCCGACCGCCTTGCCGCCCGTGACCTCGCCGCTGACGGTCAGCAGCGAGGTGCTGGTATTTGTAATTTTCGCCGTTGCATCGTTGCGGCCGACCAGACCGCCGACAAAATCATTGCCGCAGATTACCGCGCCGATCTGCACCGTGCCTGCCTCATTGTCCCATGTAAGCACGGCATTTTTGCCGTTGCGGCCGACCAGACCGCCCACATAGTCCGCGCGGGTGGTCGTTTCTTGATTGTTTGCTTTTTTATAGGTGCTCAGCGCCTGCAGCAGGGCGCTGCGGCTGCTGTTGGTGGCTGCGTCCGAGGCCATGCTGCTGACACAGTTTTTGATGGTGGCAGTTGTATTTACTGCGGTGCTGCCCCAATCGGCATCGTTCAGGCCCGCAATGCCGCCCACATAGGCCGCATTTTTGCCAAGGCCCGCCACAAGGCCGCTGTTGGTAACGCCGCTGACCGTGCTTTGGCTGCCGTTGACCGACACGACACCGCCCACATAGCGGTTGCCCAGCACGGTGCTGCTGTTGCTGCCGCCGGTTGTTTCAAGCTCGCTGCCGCTGAAGCCGCCCGCCATGCCGCCGACAAAGCAACGGCCCAGCACATAGCCCTTTTGCGTAGTGCAATTATCCAGCGTACACCCGCTGGCAAAGCCCACCAGACCGCCGACAAAATCACCCTTGAGCGGGCTGTCGTCGGTGAGTGCGCCATCGTTAGCATACCCGCCCTTGACGGCGGTTTTCAGCTGTGTTTCGGTCATATCGCGGCGGGTGGTGCTGGTGCTGCCGCTCAGCGTGACATTTTTGCAGTAGCCCGCAATGCCGCCGAAGAACTGGCCCAGCACACGGCTGTTTTTACCCTCGGCGCTGCCAAGGTAGTTGGCACCCGCGCTGACCGTGCCCTCGTTCCGAAGGCCGGTCAGGGTGACAGGCGTGCCGCTATTATAAAGGTTGCCCACAACGCCGCCCGTAAAGGCGCTGCCGGTAATGGCGGCCTTGTTGGTCATGATTTTTCCGCTGGCGTCTGCCTCAAGCGTCAGGTTGGCGGCATCCATTGTGCCGACCACACCGCCCACGCCGATGCTGCGCCAGATTGAGTTTTCCCCGCTGGCGGCTGCGGCGTAGCGTGCCTGTTCTGTAAGGGTATTGTCCGCAGCTTTCAGGCTGTTGTCCTGCAGCAGACCGGCTACCGTCACATTGGCGTCCACCGTCAGCGCGGAAATTGTTTGCGTCTGGCCGTTTTTGGGTATGGCAACGCCCACGAGGCCGCCAATGCCGCGCGGCTCGTTTTCATAATAGGCTGTGCCACTTACTGTTGTGCGGGCTGTCGCGGTTGCGGTATCGTCAAAGGGCAGCATTGCCAGCACCTGCGCGGAAACCGCATTGTTTTTGCCGTGGGTCAGGGTGCAGTTTTTCAGCGTGCCGGTGTTGACGCCGCACAAAGCACCGACCGCGCGGATGTCGCGGTATGCGCTGTCAGTTGTTTCCAGCGGCTGCAGGGCTGTGGTCCCGGTCAGCGGCAGGGTGCCTTTTGCGCGGGCAACGATCTCAACATTGACCTGCACATCGGCATCGCGCAGGGTCATGTTTTTGATCGTACCGTTATTTTCGCCCACAAGGCCGATGTAGCGGTCAAGCAGTTCTTCCCTACCCTGTCTGCCGGTCCGGGAGACGGAGCCCCCGCGCAGCTGCAGGTTCATGATAGTGATATTTTTTCCGTCCAGCGTCACATTTTTGGGCAGGGTCAGAATGGTCGGCCACGCCACGGCCTCCTCTGCCGAGGGGACCTTGGCCTCCGGCGGGAAGTTTTTGCCCTGCGCCGGGCAGTAGACCGTAACGCTGCCGCCGGTCCAGTTCAGGCCGGTGGCGCCAAGGCTCTGCGCGGCGAGGGTGTAGGCGGCAGTCTGGCCGGACGCCCAGTTGTCCGCCCAGCGCAGGTTATACAGATGGCGGAAATAGGTAAGGTTGCCCTTAGTGGCTGTTGCCTCTTTTGCAAACAGGCTGTTTTCCACATTGGTGTCGGCCGGGGTGCTGGGGGTATAGCTGCCGGAATAGCCGTCCCGCGCCTTGGCCTGCAGTGTGACATAGAAATCCTGCGGCCCGCCCGACATCAAGCGGGTGATGCTGTACAGGCTGCTGTCGGTCACACTAATGCTGCTTGCGCCGCTTGCGCCGCTGTCATTCTCGCAGGAGCGCAGCAAATCAGCGCTGGCCATAGCGTCCAGCGTCAGGACAAAATTGCCCTTGTTGTAGCTCAGGGGGTAGTAGAGGGTCTTTTCAACCGGTGTTTCGTTGTCGGCAGCATAGATCCTTGTTTTCAGCGGCACCGGCTCATTGGTCTTGACTGCCGGCAGCTCCACCTCGATCTCAAACAGCTTTTTCGTGCCGTCCTCGCTGTAGCCTGTTGCCACATACTGCACCTGCGTGTCGCGGGTCACATCGCCGCCCCAGCTCAGGGTCAGCGTTTCGGTGTTGGAGAGGCGCGGGTTCTTGACCTTCAGCTTGGTCTGCTGCAGCTCGACCACATTCACACGGTCCTCGGCCGAGTAGTAGCCCACAAGGCTGTCATGGCGGCGGTGGTCATAGCTTCGGTCATAAATGTTCGTTGCGCCGTCCTTTTCCACAAAGCGCAGCTTGTCGGCATTCGTGTCATAAAACACTGAGTACACCTGCCCGCTGGCGGCGTCGATCTCAACGCAGATGGCCGCATTCAGCAGCGAATCATCGTAGATGTAATCGCCCAGCAGCTCGCGCAGCAGCTCATTGTCGCTGTCATCATCTGTTACTTTATCATAATACAGGGCATAGATATTCTTGTTCAGCTCATCGGCCTTCTGCTCATTGGGGTCAAAATGCGCGCCTGCCTGACCGTTCAGCAGCACCTTCTGGCGGAAATCGTCCAGTTCGCCCGCTGTGTCCCTGCGGGTCAGGGCGATTTGCGCGGTCTGGAAAAGGGTGCGGGCGTTCGCCTCGTTCTTCTCAAACCGGGCCAGACGGGTATAGGCGATCAGGCCGCCCCCCACAAGGGCCGCCAAAATTGCCATGATCGCCAGCACAACCATAAGCTCCACCATCGTGAAGCCGCTGCTTCTGCGCGTTTTCTTGTTGCAATGCACCATAGATGCTCCCGTTTATATCACGGCATTGCCGCATATTCCCGCCCGGCAGACACCGTAGCGGCCGTAGGAATTTGCGGCAGCGCCCTGCAAATTTGTACAGTAAGGCATAATAAGACTATATATGATAGTATTATACTCGGTTTGTGATCTTTTCGCAATAAGTGTGGTGAGATTTCGACAAATTTACACCAAATATAGTGTTGTATACGGGCGGCGCATACTATTTTGACAGATTTCATGTTATATTCCAACAATAATGTGGGATTTTTTCGTGAAATTCCTTGCAAATACAGCCTTTGCAGGGTATACTGGTTAGTGTGTTATATATAGAAGTAGAGGAAGTGAAACCATGCTGGCAGCACGACTGGGTGCCTGGCTGCGCAACACCGGGGAAAAATGGGCCAGGACCTCCTTTGCTGAAAAGCTGGCCCTGCTGCTGGCATTGCTCGCTGTGATCTATACCGTTGTGACCGGCGCGGCCGAGCTGCGCTATCAGGCCCGCGCGCGGGAGGCGCTGGCCCAGGTCAAGGCGGCGCGGCTGGCCGCCGGGGCCGTGTCCGCGCAGTGCTATTCCGCCGGGCGCACCTTTGCCGACCAGACCACCGCAGACGGCTTTGCCGACGGCGTGGCCGAGGAGATCGAGACACTGGGCGCACTGCCCGGCAGCGTCTGCCTTTTGCAGGTGGCGGACAACGGCTACACCGTGCAGCGGCTGCTCTATCAGGAAAACAGCATCTTCGCCGTCTATGACGCTGCCGAGGGCTACCGTGTCTTCCGCGCGGAGGACAGCCTGCATTACCTGACGGAGGCGAGCCATGCTGCTGCTTGAATGCCTTTTGGATCTGATCCGTTTTTTGCTGGGCGCGGCGCTGTTCAGCTTTATGAATGTCGTGGCCTGGCGGCTGCCCCGGGGCATGGACCCCCTGCAGGGGCGCAGCCGCTGCCCGCAGTGCGGCCATACGCTGGGTGCGCCCGACCTTGTGCCGGTTTTCAGCTGGCTGCTTCTGCGCGGGCGGTGCCGCCACTGCGGCGCGCGCATCCCGGTGCGGTATTTTCTGGTCGAGGTGCTGGGCGGCGTGCTGGCGCTGGGCTGCACCCGGCGCTTCGGCACCGCGCTCAGCCTGACGCAGGGGCTGTTCGGCATGAGCTGGGCGGCGCTCACTGCGCTGGCGGTCTGCGGCATTTTGCTGAGCGTTGCGCTCATTGACGCCGAGACACAGCTTATCCCCGACCGGCTCAATCTCGCGTTGGCGGTCTGCGGCGTTGTAGGGACGCTGCTCTCCCCCGCCGGGTGGCTGCCCCACCTGATCGGGGCGTTCTGCGTCAGCGTGCCGATGCTTTTGCTCTGCCTTGTCATTGACGGCGCGTTCGGCGGCGGCGACATCAAGCTGATGGCGGCCGCCGGGCTGTTTCTCGGCTGGCAGAACACGCTGCTGGCGATGTTTTTGGGCATTCTGGGCGGCGGCTTTTACGGCATCTGGCTGCTGGCCGCCAAAAGGGCCGACAAAAAGGACCACTTTGCCTTCGGCCCGTTTTTATGTGCGGGCATCGTAATCGCCATGCTTTTCGGCGAGCCGATCCTGCAATGGTACTGCGCGTTTTTGTAAGGCCGCAGCGCCCGCCTGATTTTACTATCCGTTCGGAGGTTTCTCCCCTATGCCACAATTTCGTTATACTGCGACCAACGCTCAGGGCAAAACTGTCCGCGGCATGGCTGACGCCCCCAGCGAGGAGGCACTCTACACCAAGCTGCGCGATGACGGCCTGTACATGAGCGAGGCGCTGCAGACCAAGCGCGTCCGCAGCACCTTCCGCCCGTTAAAGACCGCCGTGCTGGCGGATTTCTGCCGCAATCTGGGCACCCTGCTGACTGCCGGTGTGCCGCTGGTGCGTGCCTTCCGCATCATGGCGGATGAGCGCAGCATCGACCCGCAGCAGCGCGCCCTGTACGAGGCCGTGCTGGGCGAGCTGCGCAAGGGCATCCCGCTGTCCGATGCGATGGAGTCCTGCGCACCGGCGTTCCCGAACCTGCTGCTGGCGATGATCCGCAGCGCCGAGGGCACCGGCAGCATCGACCACGCCTGCACCCGGATGGCCACCTACTATGAGCGCGAGCATAAGATGAACCAGCAGGTTGGCAACAGCATGATGTACCCGCTCATCCTCTGCGTGCTGATCGTGGCGGTCATCGCAATTTTGATGACCTTTGTGCTGCCCCAGTTCAAGCCGATGTTTGACCAGATGGAAAAGCTGCCCTTCCTGACGCAGCTTCTGTTTGATGCCAGCGACTTTGTGGGCGCCAACTGGCCGCTGCTGCTTGTGGCGCTGGCACTGATCTTCTTCGGCTTCAAGCTGCTTTTGGCCCAGCCCCGCATCCGCCGCCAGTGGGACCGCTTTATCCTGCATGCGCCGGTCGTGGGCGTGCTGAACCGCAAGATCTGCACCGCCCGCTTTGCCAGCACCCTGTCCAACCTGTACGGCAGCGGCGTGCCCATCATCACAACGCTGGGCGCTGCGCGCGATTCGATCGGCAACCGCTGGATCGAAAGTCAGTTCGGCACGGCGCTGGACAGCATCCGCGCAGGCCACAGCCTGTCGCAGTCCATCGCCGCGATCGACGGCTTTGAGGTCAAGCTGGCCTCCTCCATCGCCGTCGGCGAGGAGACCGGCAAGCTGGACAGTCTGCTGGCCACGATTAGCGAGACGCTCGACTACGAGGCCGAGATGGCCACCAAGCGCCTTGTCACCCTGCTGGAGCCTGTGATGATCGTCATCATGGGTCTGGTGGTCGGCGGCGTTGTGGCGGCTGTTATCGTGCCGATCTACCAGTCCTACGGCACCATCGGCGCATCGTCCGGTGCCATTTAAACTATATTCCGGAGGGTTCCTCATGGCATCACTTACCTCTTTGTATCTGTGCAGCCGCACGGTGTACGCCGCGGTGGGCAGCCCCACTGCCAAGGGCGCACGGATCACCGCCGCCGCCACGGCCCAGCTGCCCGAGGGCTGCCTGATCAACGGCGTCATTACCAACGAGGCCGACCTCGCCGAGGCGCTCAAGGCCTTTTTTGCCCGCCATAAGCTGCCCACCGGCCGGGTGGCGCTGATCGTAGGCGGCAGTCAGTTCGTACACCGCGTCATCTCCCTGCCCGCCATGAGCGAGAAAAAGCGGCTGATCGTGCTGGCGCATGAGCTTTCGTCCGGCGGCGCCGAGACAACGGCCCCGCTTGACGACTATATGCTGCTGGCCCGCGATGCCAAAACCCGCGCCGACACGGTGCTGGCCACCCGCGTGGAGCAGAGCGTCATTGCCGGGTATGCGGCGCTGGCCAAGGCTGCCGGCTTCAAGCTGTACAGCATTGATCTGGGTCTGGCCGCTCCCATCAAGGCAGTGCGCACGATCCCAACCCTGCAGAGCGAGACCTTTGTGCTGCTGCATTTTGACGATGACACCGTCTCGGCCTGCCTGTTTGTGAAGGGGCAGTATACCTACTCGACCCGCAGCCGCCTGTTCAATCCGCGAGGCTCGGCAGAATCCGGCGCCGAGATCGCACAAAAGCTGTCGGGCATCCTGCAGTTCCACATTGCCGGCAAGAGCGAAAACCCGATCACGACCGTCTACTTTGCCGGTGCAGACGCCGATGACCTTGCCGTCTGCCGCCCGGGCTGTGAGGCGCTCTCGCTGCGGGTGGCGCAATTCCCGGATTCGCCCACCGTCAAGCTGCCTGAGGGCACAGCCCTTGCGCAGGCGCTCTACGCCGCAGGCAATCTGATCGCGCGCTGACCCGCGCACCAACTATACAAGCCAGGGGAACATACAAATTATGGCTATGAAACAAAACAACTTTTATCTGCGCTGGCAAAAGGCCGCAGGTGCCGCCAAGAGTGAGCAGCGCAGCCGCAGCATCCGGACCGCTGCCCCCGGCGTTGCCGTGGTGGCCGCCGCCCTGCTGGGCTGGGGTGCCATGACGCTGTACACCGCCTCCCTGACCAGCCAGCGGCAGGACATCGTAAACTGGTGCAATGACAACAGCGCGTCGTTCCTTGCCTCGAATCAGGACGCCGAGGCGGCCGCGCAGTTCCAATCTCTGACGCAGTACGCCGACAGCATGACCGACCTGCTGGACGGCTACCCTGCTGTGACAAGCAGCCTGCTGCACCGGGTCGAGGCGGCGGGCGGCGCTGCTATCACGATCCAGTTCACCAGCTACAACGCCGCCACGGGCGAGCTGCAGTTCAACGCCAACTCCAGTCAGGTCATCGACATTCCGACCTACATCCGCTCGCTGCAGAGCTGCGGCGTTTTTTCGACCGTGAGCTATACCGGCTACAATGCCGATGATGACGGCTATTCCATCGACCTGCGCTGCGTTCTGGCAGCGCCGCAGTAAGGGGGTGCGGTTATGGATATTGCACCGATGACCAAGCGCGACAAGGTCCTTTTGTATGCCGTGCTGATGCTGGGCTTTATCGTGCTGTATGTACGGTTTTTGCTGATCCCCGGCATCGGCAGCCTGCAGCAGGCCCGCGCCGATCTGACCGAGGCGCAGGACGCCCAGATCACCATGCAGGAGACGATCCTGCTGGCGGGCGTGAACGCCGCCGACAAGAATACCGCCTGGGGAGAGCTGCAGACCGCCAACGCGCGGTACTACAGCATCCTGACCAGCGATGAGCTGGACACGCTGGTGACCGGCCTTGAGCTGAACCACAGCATGCAGCCCGTCTCGCTGAGCATCGGCCAGCCGCTGACCCAGAGCATGACCGGCTACATTGCCGGTACACAGGCCGGGCAGAGCCCCGCCCCCGCCGGCAGCGCTGCGGCCGCCGTCACGGCGGATCAGGTGGACACCACCGCCGCAGGCAATGCCCTGCTGCAGCAGTTCCTTGCCGCTGACCTTGTACCCTACTATGACCAGCCCGGCTACCTCCAGACCTCCGATGTGACCTTCAGCTGCTCGGGCGAGGCAAGCAATTTTCTGAGCCTGCTTGATGATCTGGCGGACAACTATCCGTCCATCCAGCTGCAGAACTTTTCCATCACCACCCGCAGCTTTGCCGCAGCGGACGGCACCTCGTCCAGCGGCAGCATCTACAATGTGACGCTGCGCGTTGTACTCTGTGACAAAGGAGGCGTACAGCCGTGAAAAACATCCGTCTTGGCGATGTTCTGATCGAGTTCGGCTACATCACGCCCGAGCAGCTCAACGCCGCCCTTGCCTACCAGAAGGAGCACCGCGACCTGCGTGTCGGTCAGGCACTGCAGGAGCTGGGCTATGTCAACGAGCGGCAGGTTTTGGAGGCCCTTGCCAAGCGCCTGCAGATCCGCATGATCGACATTGAGCACACCAACGTTGATGTGACGGCAGTTGAGAAGGTCCCGCAGGAGCTGGCGCAGAAATATGACATGCTGCCCATCGCGCAGAGCGGACATACGCTGACCATCGCCGCCAACGACCCGCTGAACTACTACGCCATCGAGGACATCCGCCAGCTGACCGCCATGGAGCCGGAGATCGTGCTGGCCGAGCTGGAGCCGCTGCGCCGCGCCATCCGCTACTATTACGCCGAGGTCAGCGCCCGCAAGGCAGCCCGCAGCGCCAACAGCAGCGATATGGCCGCCGCGCAGACGGAAGATCTCGCCATCGACATGACCGCCGAGGGCGGCGATCTGGACGCGCCGATCATCCGCCTGCTGAACAGCCTTGTGCAGCGTGCCGTGACGACCACCGCCTCGGATATCCACATTGAGCCGTTTGAGGGCGAGACAAAGGTCCGTATGCGCATTGACGGCGTCATCATCGACTATGTGACGCTGCAGCGCGCTTTGCATCAGCCGCTCATCGCCCGCATCAAGATCATGTCCAACCTTGACATTGCCGAGCACCGCATCCCGCAGGACGGGCATTTCCGTGCCCGGCTTGAGACCGGCCCCGATGTCAATGTCCGTGTCTCGATCCTGCCGACCGTCTTTGGCGAGAAGGCCGTGCTGCGTATCCTGTCCAGCAACACCTACATTAAAAATGCCAACCACTTCGGCATGAACGATGAGACCTACCGGCGGTTTTTGCCGCTGCTCAACCGTCCCAACGGCATCGTCTACCTGACCGGGCCGACAGGCTCCGGCAAGACGACAACGCTCTACATGGTCCTGCAGACCATCGCCGAGCGGCAGGTCAATGTCTCGACGATCGAGGACCCTGTCGAGCGCAATCTGGCCCGCATCAACCAGACGCAGGTCAACAACATTGCGGGCCTGACCTTTGAGAGCGGCCTGCGCGCCCTGCTGCGTCAGGACCCCGATGTCATCATGGTCGGCGAGACCCGCGATGCCGAGACGGCGTCCATCTCGGTCCGCGCGGCCATCACGGGCCACATGGTCTTTTCGACCCTGCACACGAATGACGCGCTCTCCTCCATCGTCCGCCTTGAGGACATGGGCGTGGAGCGGTACATGATCGCCAACTCGGTAGCCGGTCTGGTCGCCCAGCGCCTGATGCGCCGGGTCTGCCCCCACTGCGCCCGGCAGATGCCCGTCACCGAGGAGGAGCGCACCTATCTCGGCCCCGACATCCCCTTTGTGCGGCGCGGCAGCGGCTGCACCCAGTGCAACGGCACCGGCTACCGCGGCCGCGTGGCGATCCATGAGCTGGTCATCATCAACCGCGAGCTGCGCGAGCTGATCTCCGCCGGGGCCACGCAGGAGGAGCTGACCGATGCCGCCCGCCGCAATCAGGGCATGACCAGCCTGCGCGAGGCCGCCCTGCAGCTTGTGCGCGAGGGCGAGACCACCCCGGAAGAACTGCTGAAGATCACCTTCTATGAGGAATAAGGGGAACGGGTGCTGACGGCAGCGCTCTCTCCGGCTCCTCTTTCTCGAAAATGAGGTATGTCCCATGCAAATCCATGAACTCACCGCGCTGGCGCGGCAGATGAAAGCCAGCGACATCCACCTTTCTGAGGGGCTGCCCCTGATGTTCCGGGTGGACGGGCGGCTGATGCAGCCCTCCGTGCAGATGAGCGCTGACGAGACCCGCTCCCTGATCCTTGGGCTGATGGATGAGGCGCACCGCGAGGCCATCCTTACCGAGCGGATCGATGCCGATTTTGCGCTGGTCGCACCGGACGGCACCCGCAGCCGCGTAAATGTCTTTTTCCAGCAGGGGCGGGCTGCGGCCACGCTGCGCCTGCTCAACGATGCCATCCCCACGCTGGCAGAGCTGTCGATGCCGCCCGTGCTGACAAAGCTGGCGGACGAGCCGCGCGGTCTGATCCTTGTCACCGGCCCCACCGGCAGCGGAAAGTCCACCACACTGGCCGCGATGATCGACCATATCAATGAGACCCGCAGCGACCACATCATCACGATCGAGGATCCCATCGAGTATGTCTATCAGGGCAGGCAGGCGCTCATCCACCAGCGCGAGGTCGGCGCGGATGCGCGCAGCTTTGCCTCGGCGCTGCGCAGCGCCCTGCGCGAGGACCCTGATGTCATTCTGGTCGGCGAGATGCGCGATTATGAGACGATCTCCGCCGCCGTCACCGCCGCCGAGACCGGCCATCTGGTCCTCAGCACGCTGCACACGATCGGTGCAGCCCAGACCATTGACCGCATTATTGATGTCTGCCCCGCCGGTGCGCAGAACCAGATCCGCGGCCAGCTGGCCGCCGTGCTGCGCGGCGTCATCACCCAGCAGCTTCTGCCGCTGGCCGGGGGCAAGGGCCGCTGCGCCGCGACCGAGATTCTGGTCGGCACCGATGCCGTGGCAAACCTCATCCGTGAGGGCAAGTGCTACCAGATCCCAAGCATCCTGCAGTCCGGTGCCGCGCTGGGCATGCACAGCCTGAACGCCGATCTGGCGCGCCTTGTCAGCATGGGCCGCATCACCCGCGAGGCCGCCGAGCGCTGCGCCACCGACAAGAGCGATCTGCAAAATTACCTGTAAGCAAAATAAAAAAGGGTATCTGCCGTTCATGCGACAGATACCCCTTCTTTTTTACCGACTCGCAGGTTCACGTTGTCAGCCTTCCCCCTTGGGGGAAGGTGCCCGAGGCCCCGCCCGAGGGCGGATGAGGGG
>ERZ1026858.429-NODE-429-length-22982-cov-11.091944_pt1 | contig 22982 bp, 23 predicted proteins | sample MGYA00380159_ERZ1026858 | MGnify/ENA primary metagenome ERZ1026858 (study PRJEB33269, sample SAMEA4719795) | human gut metagenome | biome: human-associated habitat; feature: organic feature; material: feces | place: Cameroon | collected 2013-10 ...
GGGGATGTGTATAAGAGACAGCTGCAAAGCGTTTTAAAGTAACTGGAACAGGTAAGTTAAAGAGAATGAAGGCATACAAGAGCCACATTCTTACAAAGAAGTCAGCTAAGAGAAAGAGAAATCTTAGACAGGCAGCTATGACTGACGCAACTAATGTTAAGACAATGAAGAAGATTATGCCTTATCTCTAAGATTAATGGTATAACAACATTTATTTAGAGATATAGTTTAAGGAGGAATTTATAAAATGGCAAGAATTAAAGGCGGATTAAACGCAAAGAAGAAGCATAACAGAGTATTAAAGCTCGCTAAGGGTTATAGAGGAGCAAGATCTAAGCAGTACAGAGTTGCTAAGCAGTCAGTTATGAGAGCTCTTACAGAGAGCTATAAGGGCAGAAAGCAGAAGAAGAGACAGTTCAGACAGTTATGGATTGCCAGAATTAATGCTGCTGCAAGAATTAACGGACTTTCATACAGCAAGTTCATGTATGGTCTTAAGTTAGCTAATATCGATCTTAACAGAAAGGTATTATCTGAGATGGCTGTTAACGATGCAGAAGGATTTGCTAAGCTCGCAGAGGTTGCTAAGTCTAAGCTTGCATAATTGATTATATATTATATATCATAGAGATAATAGGCTGTCGTGAAAGCGGCAGTCTTTTCTTTTTAAAATGTATGATATTTCTGTGAACTAATATGAACAGATATGGATAAAATCTCTTTTATGTGATATAGTATGAAAGTCAATTTTTCACTTCTATATTTCTATATAATATAATGAAGTAAGAGCGGAGGTTTATTGTGAAAAAAAGTTTTATGAAGAAGACAGCAGTTGCTTTATTATCAGTTTCTATGCTTATGGCAACGGCATGCAATAGTAAGATTGATGTTAAGTATGATTATAATGTTGAAGATTATGTTCAGCTTGGACAGTATGAAAACATATCAGTCCAGGTAGATAAAACTTCAATAGAGAATGAACTTATAGAGAGTAAAATTAAAAAGGATGTAGAAGATAATACTACTTATACAGAAGTTGACAGAGGTGCGATAGCTTCTGACCAGATTCTTGTTACATATACTGCTACATCTTCAGGCTCATCTCTTAGCGGACTTACTAATACAGATGGTAAAACAATGATTCTTGGAACGGATACTCTTGGACTTGAACTTGATGAGTTGGATCAGGCTTTATATGGTATGACAGCAGGTCAGACAAAGATACTTATTGTTGATATACCTGAGGATTATAGTTCAGATTTATATAAAGGCACAAGTGTTGTATTTGAACTTACAATGCAGACAGTTGCACAGGCAAATGTTCCAATGATAACTAATGCATATGTTAAAGAGACGTTTGGATATGATACTGTTGAAGAATATAGACAGTCAATAAAGGAATCTCTTGAAACTGATATTAATTCAAAGGTTGAGAACAAGATACAGGAAGATGTATTATCTTCTTTACAGGATACATTCAAGATAAGCAGTTATCCTGATTCACTTATGGAAGAAACAAAATCCAGACTTGAAACATCTATTGGTTTCTATGCGGATTTTTCTAAACTTTCAAAGGAAGAATATTGTCAGAAGCAGTATGGACTTTCTTTTGATGACTTTGTTAAGAAATCTGCTGCACAGCAGCTTATCATGGAGGCTATAGTTAAAGACCGCAATATGACAATGAGAGAATACGATTATAAAGGTTCTATTGATGATTTTGCGGCTGATAACGGATACTCTAATGCGGATACATTTGTTGAAAAATACGGAAAAGATAAGATTGTAAAGGCTATGCTTGTACAGAAGGCACAGGACTATGTTATTGAACATGCCAACATTTCTTATAAGTAAGGCAGGAAAGAATTTAGGTTGTGAGTGGGAACCGGCAGCATATTATTGTGCGAGTCCTCATGGCGGCTGCACCTAGTGGGAGTAAATGCCGCTTTATACAGAGTTTATTACGGTGAGAGAAAACAAACGCGCTTCGCTTGAACGAGTTTTCTCTCACCGCTCTTTTGTATAGAGCGGCATAACTCCCACACGGTTCGCCTTAAATCGGACTCGCACAATAATATGCTGCCGGTTCCAATCTACGTTAATTCTGTCTTGCCTTGCTTATGCCTTCGGCATGTTGCAAGGCGGGCTGAGAGAAATGTGACGGGCGGTGAAAATAAAAATCCATCTTGCTTATGCCTTTTGGCATGTTGCAAGATGGATTCTTTTTACTTTGTGCCAGTTGAGCCGAAGCCGCCTTCGCCTCTTTCTGTGTCGTCAAGTTCTTCTACTTCGTTGAAGTCTGCTGTGATGTATGGAGCTAAGACTATCTGTGCGATTCTGTCTTTTGGCTCTATGGTTACAGGATTATCTGAGTGATTGTGGAGGGCAACTATGATTTCACCTCTGTAGTCGGAATCTATTACGCCTACTTTGTTGGCTGGGGCAAGACCTTTTTTACATGCCATTCCGCTTCTTGCGTAGATGAGGCCTACGAGTCCTGCTGGTATCTCCATTGCTATTCCTGTTTTGATGAATTCAGTTGTGCCTGGCATAACTGTTACAGCTTCTGGCATTCCTGAGTAGAGATCTGCTCCTGCTGAGAATTCTGTTCCGTATGTTGGGATACAGGCATCTGGATTTAATTTCTTAATATTAACTTTCTGTGACATTGCGTAAACTCCTTTTTATTATTAATCGTACAGAAGTACGATATTACCTGATTCGAGTGATTCTTTTACAAGGATTGTCCTCTGGTTAGATGAACCCTTGAACTGAAGCATCATATCTTTCTTGTCTTCTTCAAATTTACCATCGACTATGACGTCAATGTATTGAAGCATTTCTTTAGTTTCTTTCCATTCATTGCACATTCTTCCAACAATATCCTTGTCAAACAGATATCCTGTAAAGCACCATATACTCAGGTCAGGATATATTCTGCGTACTTCTCTCAGCAATGGAAGGAGTCCCTGCTGGTTGCTGTGTTCAAATGGTTCACCCCCTAGAAGTGTGAGTCCTGTAACATAGTCTGGAGCAAGGGAATCAATGATTTCTTTGATTGTATCGTCTGTGAAGTCCCTGCCATAATTAAAGTCCCATGCGATTTCATTAAAACAACCTTTGCATCGGTGTGTGCATCCACTTACAAAAAGAGATGTACGCACACCTGGTCCGTTAGCAATATCGCAGGTTTTTATCTCGGCATAATGCATAATATAAACCTTCTTTCTAAAAGTTGCAATAAATCTGTATTATTAGCTAATAATGACATCTTATCACATGAATTACAGAATTATGAATGCTATATTAAGACTATAGCAAATGATTTAAATCTGTTGTACAATTATAGCAGATTTGCTCGTGACAAACAATGGAGGGTACATATAATGAAAATTTATTTTGACAAGCTTTACAGGTATGACAGATTACAGGAACCAGCAGGCATAGCACTTCCTTTTAAAGAAGGAGAATTAAAGAGTGCTGACAGGATAGCCATTACACAGAATGGCAGAAAATGCATGGTTCAGCCAAAGGTTACATCAAAGCATGCAGATGGAAGCATAAGATACCTGTATGTGGATTTTCTTGCTGATATTCCTGCTAATAAGGGTGCAGTGCTTGAGTTTGAAAAAGAGTCTGATGGAAAGAATGAAGAAAAAGGTGTATCTGTGACTCAGATTGAGCAGGGACTGTGTGTTGACACAGGTTGTGTTACATTTACAGTAAAGAACAATTCCCAGAATATATTTGAAACACTTGATGATGGAAGAAAACATTATACCGCCCAGAATTTTGAAGGACCTTATCTGAAAGATGATATGGGTAAATACGACATTAATATTGGTGAGTGGAAGATTATAGATGCAGGTCCTGTAAAATGTGTAATCAGGGCTAAGGGAAGTAACATTCTTAATAATAAAAAAGTTGATTTTGAGATAACACTTACATCATATGCAGCTAAGTCATGGATTGATGTATCATACAGAATTATTAATACGACTTATGATGAGCTTCATATCAAATCACTGGTATTTTATGCAAAGCCAGATGAGACGGTTACTGCAAGTGATGATTTGTTTGATATGCATATTAATATGGATAATGATTCTACCGGATGTGGAGATGTGCTTACGGATAATTCTAAAGAGAGTGGACCAGTATATCACACAAGAGGAACCGGGGAATTAGAGATGATATCAGGCAAAGCACCTGTTTCCAATGTAAGAACACTTGTTGGAAGCTCTAATTATAAGACTGATTTCTATATCGGAAGAGATGGAGTGCAGGTTAATAAGATTATTGATGATGCATATCTTGTAAAGGAAGCAAATGAACATTTCGCAGAGGTATTCTATGGTACGTTTCTTGCAGATTATACTGATGGGAATGATGGATTGTGTATAACAGTATATCAGGCACAGCAGAATTATCCAAAGGCAGTTAAGGCATATGATGGTGGAGTAGCTGTTATGCTTGTTCCAGAGGATATTGGAAATGTTGTTATGCAGTCTGGTATGGCAAAGGAACAGAGATTCCTGATGCATTTCCATGAACCGGATATGCAGATGTGGGAGCTTGATAACAGAAGTACAATATACCAGATGCCTGACAGACCATGCATAGCACCAGAGGAATTCAAGAAGGCGGAAGTGTGTATGGATGTATTCCCTGAACATCTTGTGGATGAAGTTGAAATTGCACTTATTGCAAGAGCTGATAATCATTCAAGATGTTACGGCATGCTGAATTGGGGTGATTCTATTGATATGGGATATACTTTACAGGGAAGAGGTGGCGGAAAACCTGTATGGAGTAATAATGAATATGATTATCCACATTCATGTGCACTTATGTATGCGAGAACAGGAATCAGAAGATTCCTTGACTATTTAATAGTTTCAGCAAAGCATCAGATGGATGTTGATGTATGCCATTACAGCAAGAATCCTTTAAGAATAGGTGGACAGTGGGAGCATACAGCAGGCCATTGTAAGAATGGAATAATGGTATGCTCACATGAATGGGTTGAAGGAGTAATTGATTATTATCATTTTACAGGTGATGAGAGAGGTCTTGAGACAGCAATAAGTATAGGCGATAACATATTAAGACTTCTGGATACACCAATGTATGCCAAACCAGGAGAAGCTAATGCAAGAGAAACAGGCTGGGCTTTACGTGCACTTGTTGCATTATATGTGGAGACAAGAGATGATAAATGGCTTGCAAAGTGTGAGTGGATTATTGACAGCTTTAAGATATGGGAAGAGGAATATGGCAACTGGCTTGCTCCATATACGGACAATACTCTTATAAGAGTAGGATTTATGATATCAGTAGCTGCAGGAAGCGTAATGAGATATTACAGGGTATTCCCAAGAGAAGATATTAAGCAGATGCTTATAAGAGCAATTGATGATATTGTAGAGAATTGTACTCTTGATAATGGATTATTCTATTATAAGGAGCTTCCTTCACTTTCAAGGAATGGAAATAACACACTTCTTCTGGAATCACTGGCAATTGCCTATGAACTGACAGGTGATAAGAAATATCTTGAGTATGGTTTCAAAACATTTGAAACTAATATTAATAACACAGGCAAGGCAGGAATTGGTTCTAAAAAGGTTATAGATGATGCTGTTATTGTTTCTGGTGACAGCACGAAAGGATTTGCACAGAGCTTTATACCGCTTGTTACATACTATAAGGCACTTGGAGATACAGGATTAATTAATAATGTAAAGCTGTATTCATAATTAAGATGAAGGTGTATACAGAGTTTATTACGGTGAGAGAAAGCAAACGCGCTTCGCGTGGATGAGCTTTCTCTCACCGCTCTTTTATATATAGCAGCATTAACGCCCGCACAGCTTGGAAAAGTAGCAGATATTTACTGGTTTTTTCGTGTAATATATAGTATAATCTTTCAAAAGTGTTTGTAATTAACGGAAAGGTGGTTTTTTATGAGAATCGGAATAAGAGCACATGATGTAGCATACGCTCCATTAGAGGAGCTTATACCTAATATACATGCACAGGGGTTTCACTGTATGCATATAGCACTAAGTAAGTCTATTAAGGAGTTTAAGCCGGGCGTGGAGACTATGACACCGGGACTTGCCATGTATATAAAGGAGTTATGTACAGAGAATAAGGTTGATGTCGCTGTACTTGGATGTTACCTTAACCTTTGCAATCCTAATCCAGAGAAGCATAAGGAGATTGTTGAGAAGTATAAGGCACATATAAGATTTGCAAGTATTCTTGGCTGTGGAGTTGTTGGTACTGAGACTGGTGCGGTTAATGAGGAGTACAAGTATGAGCCGGATAATCATAGTGAGGAAGCACTTCAGTGCTTTATTGATAATTTAAGACCAATCGTTAAATATGCTGAACAGTTTGGTGTTATTGTGGCAATCGAGCCTGTATGGAAGCACATTGTATACACTGTTGAACGTGCTAGAAAGGTGCTTGACGCTATTGACTCACCTAATCTTCAGATTATATTCGACCCGGTTAATCTTTTATGTGTTGATAATCTTGCACAGCAGGATGAGATTATTGAGAAAGCATTTGACCTGTTATTAAAGGACATTGCTGTTGTTCACTGCAAGGATTATATTGTTGAAGGCAGTGAGCTTAAGTCAGTGGCAGCAGGTACAGGAAAGGGTAATCCGGTGACAGGCGGCGGTCTTAATTATGGGCTTCTGTTAAAGAAGATTAAAGAACATAAACCATATGTACACTGTACTCTGGAAAATACTGTTCCAGAAAATGCAGTGGCTACAAGAGAATTTATGGAAAGAACATATGCCAGTGTATAATTAATAGGCGAAGAAAACTATAAAGCTGGATAATTACCAGAGAATGGAGGCACGTATGCCAGAGAATATAGAGTTACCAGGCGCAAGCCATAACAAAACTAATCAGGTTGAAAGAGCGGTGAATACACCGGCAGATTTTACAAGTCCTGAGGAATTATATAAGGATCTTATTACAGCAATAAAGAAATACCACCCATCTACAGATCTGTCTGATATTGAGAAGGCATACGAGACCGCAAGAAAGGCACATGAGGGACAGTTCAGAAAATCGGGTGAGCCATATATAATCCATCCTTTATGTGTTGCTATTATTCTGGCTGAATTAGAGCTTGATAAGGAGTCAATTATTGCAGGTCTTCTTCATGATGTTGTTGAAGATACAGTTATGACAAGTGAAGATGTTGCAAGAGAATTTGGTGATGAGGTAGCACTGTTAGTAGATGGTGTAACAAAACTGACACAGCTTAATTACCAGCATGATAAGATTGAGGTTCAGGCAGAAAACCTTAGAAAAATGTTTCTTGCAATGGCAAAGGATATAAGAGTTATCCTTATAAAGCTTGCCGACAGACTGCATAATATGCGGACAATGCAGTATCAGTCGCCGGCAAAGCAGATTGAAAAATCAAGAGAGACAATGGAAATATATGCTCCAATTGCCCACAGGTTAGGTATTTCCAAGATTAAGGTAGAGCTTGATGATTTATCAATGAAATATCTTATGCCTGATGTATATAATGACCTTGTTGAACAGGTCAATTTAAACAGACCAGGCAGGGAAGCATTTATAAAGAGCATAATTAAAGAAGTCGGCATGCATATAAGCAATGCAGGTATTGAGGCTGAGATAGACGGAAGAGTTAAACATTTCTTCTCAATTTACAGAAAAATGGTCAACCAGAATAAGACGCTTGACCAGATATATGACATATTTGCAGTAAGAATAAAGGTTGATACAGTTAAAGACTGTTATGCGGCACTTGGTGTAATTCATGAGATGTATAAGCCTATTCCAGGACGTTTCAAGGATTATATCGCCATGCCTAAGCCTAATAATTACCAGTCGCTTCATACAACTCTTATTGCATCGAACGGACAGCCATTTGAGATTCAGATAAGAACTTATGAGATGCATAAGATTGCTGAATATGGTATTGCTGCCCATTGGAAATACAAAGAGGGTAATACTGGAGAGAAGACTGATAAGAGCGAAGAGGCTAAACTTAGCTGGTTAAGGCAGATTCTTGAATGGCAGAAAGAGATGTCTGATAATAAGGAATTCTTATCATCAATTAAGAATGACTTGAATCTTTTTTCAGACAGCGTATATTGTTTCACACCTTCAGGAGATGTTAAAACACTTCCAGCAGGTTCTTGTCCTATAGATTTTGCGTACAGCATACATAGTGCAGTAGGAAACAAGATGGTAGGAGCAAGAGTTAATGGAAAGCTTGTTAATATTGATTATGTTATCAAGTCAGGTGACAGAATAGAGATTATTACATCACAGAATTCCAAAGGACCAAGCAGAGACTGGCTTTCAATAGTAAAGAGTACTCAGGCACGAAACAAGATAAACCAGTGGTTTAAGCAGGAGTTAAAGGAAGACAATATTCTTAAGGGCAAGGAAATGATTGCCAATTACTGCAAGACTAAGGGAATTGTTTTATCTGATATTACCAAGCCTGAATATGTTGAAAAATGTCTTAACAAATATGGTTTTAAGGACTGGAATTCAATTCTTGCAGCAGTTGGTCATGGTGCATTAAAGGAAAGTCAGATTGTAAACAGACTTAACGAAGAACATCAAAAGACCAAGAAAGCAGAGATTACAGATAAAGACGTTCTTGAAGAAATTGTTGCGGCAGAATCTAAGGATAAAGCCAAGAAGAAGGAAGGCAAGGGTGGAATTGTTGTTAAGGGAATCCATGACGTTGCTGTGAGATTTTCAAAATGCTGTAATCCGGTTCCGGGAGATGAGATTGTCGGATTTGTTACACGAGGAAGAGGTATATCAATTCACAGAACAGACTGTGTTAATATAATTAACTTCCCAGCCAACGAGCGTGCACGTCTTATTGAAGCAGAATGGGAACAGGGACAGACTAATGATACTTATGAAGTAGAGATTAATATATTTGCTAATAACAGAACAGGACTGATTGTTGATATATCAAGAATGTTCACAGAAGCAGAAATTGATGTGAAGTCTATGAACTGCCGTCTTAATAAGAAAAATGTTGCAACAATTAGCATGGGATTTGATATCCACGGAAAAGAAGAACTTAACAGAATTATAGATAAGTTAAGAAAAATAGATGGAGTTACTGATATAACCAGAACTGCAGGCTAGGAGAGATGTATGATAAAGATTGAATCAAGAGTATTAGGACCGGTAGGAACTAACTGTTATCTTATAATTAATAAAGAGAATAATGAAAGCATTATTGTTGATCCGGCAGATTCGCCTGAATCTATATATGATATGGTTGTACGTTCAGGAAGCAAGCCACAGGCAATACTTCTTACACATGGACATTTTGACCATATAGGTGCTGCCAATGAAGTGCGTGAGCATTATGGGATTAAAATATATGCATCATGTGATGAGGAGAAACTTCTTGCTTCACCTGCAAGAAATCTTTCTAATGCATATGGAATGAGTCTGAGAGTTACAGCAGATGTACTTCATAATGATGGGGATATTCTGGAACTTGCAGGACTTAAGATAAAAGCAATTCATACACCTGGACATACAGCAGGTGGAACATGTTATTATATTGAATCGGACAAGACTCTTATGTCTGGAGATACATTATTTGCCGGTTCGGTTGGAAGAACAGATTATCCTACAGCAAGTTCTGCGGCAATGATGGAATCTCTTCATGATAAGCTTTGCAAGCTTCCTGATGATACAGAAGTATATCCCGGACATGGAGAGTTCACAACGATTGGATACGAAAAGCAGAACAATCCATTTATGTGATGTGATGTTCGCAAGCGAAAAGGAAGCAACGATGATATATATTAAGATTGACAATGACTTGTTTTATGATGATGCGGTTGTACTTGTCCGCTCATTTTATCCAAGAACTGAGGTTACAGCACTTAAGGCAGATTCCAAGCCAGAAGAAGATGATGAGATTCTTACAATAGAGGTGCCGGATATCACAGGTCTTGATAAGAAGAATGCCCATGAAGTATTCAAAGACAGCTTATATAAAAGACTTTCAGAAAAGACTGGAAAGAAACTTCCGTGGGGATATCTTACAGGTGTAAGACCAAGTAAAATTGCATATACAATGCTTGAAGAAGGTGCAGCCAACGAACAGATTAAGAAGCATTTTATGGAAAAGCATTATGTGAGTGAGGAAAAAGCAGACCTTGCCCTTACAGTAGCGAGAAAAGAACTGGATATACTTACAGATATGGATTATAAGACAGGTTACAGCCTGTACATAGGAATTCCGTTCTGTCCAAGTATCTGCCTGTACTGCTCATTTTCATCATATGCACTTGGTGCATACAAAGATTATGTTGATAATTATGTTGATGCACTTATTAAAGAGATAAGATTCGTCGCTGAATCCATGAAAGGCAGAAGACTGGATACAGTGTACATGGGTGGTGGAACACCTACAACTTTAAGTGCAGAACAATTAGATAAAGTACTGACAGTAGTAGAAGAAGCATTTGACTTAAGCAGATGCCGCGAGCTTACTGTTGAGGCTGGAAGACCGGACAGCGTGACACCTGATAAGTTCAGAGTACTTAAGGCTCATAATGTTGGAAGAATATCTATTAATCCGCAGACAATGAATCAGAAAACACTTGATTTAATCGGAAGGAAGCATACGGTTGAAGATATTAAGAATGCATATACAATGGCAAGGGAAGCCGGACTTGATAATATCAACATGGATATGATTCTCGGACTTCCGGGAGAGGGAGTTGATGAGGTCGCCCATACTCTTAATGAAATTAAGGCTATGGGACCAGAGAGTCTTACTGTACATTCACTTGCAATTAAGAGAGCATCAAGACTCAACATTTTGCGTGAACAGTATGCGGAACTTTCAATAGAGAATACAGATAATATTATTACAATGACAGAACAGACAGCCCGTGACCTTAACATGCAGCCATATTATATGTATCGACAGAAGAATATGGCTGGGAACTTTGAAAATGTTGGTTATGCAGTTCCTGGTCTTGAATGTATATATAATATTCTTATTATGGAAGAGAAACAGACAATAATTGCATGTGGTGCAGGTGCTTCAACCAAGGTTGTGTTCCATAATGAAGCCGATGCTAATCATTCTGTAAGAATTGAGAGAATAGAGAATGTCAAAGACGTCAGAAGCTATGTCGAGAGAATTGATGAGATGATTGAGAGAAAGCGGAAGTTTTTTGAGGAGAATGAGTTTTAGAAAATATATGACGCATAAATAACGGATTACGACATACAACAAACAGAATACGGCAAGTATATTTACACGCGCATTTATATATGATACTGTACATATATAAATGTGCATATTTATTAATATCAGAGGAGGAAGTATCACCGGTGTTGTAAATGTTGTTGTATTATGGGATTTAGTGAAGAGAAGGACTATTATGACGCAGCAATGCGTAAGATTAATGGGGATTCGTTGTGTTTGAGTACATATCAGTATCTTAAAAGGAATGAAGAATGGGTTAAGAGGTATGAGGATTTTCTAAAGGGAAAGAGGTCACTGCCTTTATTATATGATCCATTTTTTAAGAAGATATTCAATCCATTTGAGAGAAGAGACAGACTTTCAGAGCTGGTAAGCTGTCTGTTGGGGCAGAAGGTTACAGTTCTTGAAGTGTTTCCTAATGAGGATTCGCAGTTTCTTGGTGTGATGATTATTATGGATATGGTTGTTATGATGGCTGATGGGAGTATCGCCAATATTGAGATTCAGAAGATTTCATATGATTTTCCGGCAGAGAGAATTTCGTGCTATTCAGCTGACCTTGTGCTGCGTCAATATAAGATGATTACTGGAAAGAATCAGGAGAGAAAGCATGAAGTTTCAATGAATAGTTCTACAAAACCGTCTTATAAAGATATGCGTAAGGTTCATACAATTATTCTGTTTGAGGACAGTAATAAAAGTCTTATAAGTGACATGGATAAGACGTTTTATTTTCATGTTGGAAAGACACGATTTAACACTGGAATCAAGATAGAGCTTTTGCAGGATTTCGTGCTTGTAAGCCTTGACACATTCAGAAAATACAGATATTCTGATATCAGAGAAGGGCGTATTAAGATAACGGATTACGATTATGACAGTAGTCAGTATAATGACGAACTGGTATCTGAAAAGATGAAAAGAGACAGATTAAAGTTCTTGTCGTTATTCGTAGCAGAGACACCACAGGAGATAGACAGACTGATAGAGATATTTCCTGACTTGGAATCAGTACGCCAGGATATTAATGAGTATTTGGAAAGACCCGGGGAGGTGCTCAGTATGTTTTCAGAGGCGTTGAGGATATTAGACAGGAATACGGCAGAATTGATGGTCGACAGGATGAAGGATGAGATAGTGGATCTGAAGGCGCATAATGATGAATTGACAGGGAAGATTGATAAATTGGAAGTACAGACTAATCATCTGGAGGCTCAGAAGGATGAGCTGGAAGTTCAGACAGATGAATTGAAGGCGCATAATGATAATTTACAGGAACAGAATAAAGAACTGAAGGATGAAGTTGCCAGACTGAAGCAGCAGTTGTTGGAAATGAAAAGTCAGAATAATTAATGTAGTATAAGATGTTCTTAGTGAAAACCTGCCATATGTAGTGCATACATGTGGCAGAGTTTTTATGTGGTGGTAATTACTAATGAACTCGTTATCTTGCGGAAATGTACATATTATGATACTATTTTATCAGTGAAATAATGGTCGGAACAATTATATATGTACAAAGGAGCTGATTAATATGCGAGGCAGAACAAGATGTTTATTAATGGTAATTATCATGAGTATATGTATGCTCGTGGGGTGTGGTACAGAGACAGCGGATAATGCTACGACGAAATCTGTAACACAGACAACAGTTTCCGTTAGTAAAGAACAGACAACACAAAGCGTTGCCAACACAGAAAAAGTTACTAAAGAAAAGACCACAGAGGCAGTAACTGAGAAGACAGAAGCTGCTGCACCTCAGGTTGAGGAGAAACAGCAGGCAGTAGAAGAACCTGTGGTATCTAATAATTCGGGCAGTTCTACAATGGTATGGATTCCTAAATCTGGAAAGAAGTACCATAGAAGCAGTTCATGCAGTAATATGAAGAATCCAAGTCAGGTTACGATAGAGAAAGCACAAAGCCTTGGCTATACGCCATGTAGTAAATGCTATTAATATTATAAGACTATTGGAGAGACAATAATGAGTAAGAAGAAGTATTTGTGTCCATGCTGCAAGAAATATGTATTTGAAGAAGGACCAGGCAGTTATGAGATATGTCCTGTGTGTTCATGGGAGGATGATAAGATACAGGCTGAGAATCCGGATTATAAGGGCGGAGCTAATAAGCTGTCTTTGAATGAATGTATTAAGAAATTTAATTCTGTGCTTGCATTATTCATGACAATTGCGGTATTTATTGCAGGACTGCCAGGATTGTCGGGGTGCGGTACGGCTTCTGATACAGATAAGCAACAGACATTTACGCAGAATACAGTACAGTCTGCTGAGAGTATTGATAATACAGATAAAGCATCGGACACTAATAAGACATACACATTCAGAAACCAGAAACTGCTTAATTCTCATTATGAGAAACATGGTAAGGATATGGGATTTTCTTCTGCAAAAGAGTATGAGAAAGCAGCATCAGCGGTTGTCACTAACCCAGAAGCTCTGCATAAAACAGAGGCTGAGGATGGTGATGATGTATATTATGTAGAGAGCACGAATGAATTCGTTATTGTATCTACTGATGGGTATATAAGAACATATTTTAACCCGGATGCAGGAATTGCATATTATAACAGACAGTAAAAAGTGTTATAATGTGTAGCAAAAGGGAGGCGCATAATATGAATATCAATAAAATTGTGATTGCGGGAGCAGGAACAATGGGCTCTTCAATGGCGCAGATATATGCGAAGTATTTTGATAATGTGACTTTGTATAATCACAGAGAAGAGAGTCTTAAGAAGGCAGAAGTAAGAATTAAAGAAAATGTCGATACACTTGTTAAATCTGGCAACATGACAGAGCAGGAAGCAGACAAGCTGCTTGGTTCATTGTCATATACGACATCTATGGACTGTTTTAAAGACTGTGATTTCGTTGCAGAGAATCTTACTGAAAATGTAGAGATTAAAGATGCATTTTACAAGGAATTATCAGATGTAGTGAGTGATAATGCGATTATAACAACCAATACGTCAGGTCTTTCAATTAACAGGCTTGCACAATCTGTTAAGAAACCAGAACGTTTCATAGGTATGCACTGGTTCAATCCGCCACATCTTGTTCCGCTTATTGAGATTATAAAAGGCGATGCGACAACAGATGAAGTTGTTAAAGATATATATGATCTGAGTTTAAAGATTGACAAGAAACCAGTAATTGTTAATAAAGATGTGCCGGGATTTGCGGCAAACAGACTGCAGTTTGCGGTTTTAAGAGAAGCACTTGACCTTGTTAAGAAGGGCGTTGTTTCACCAGAAGGAATCGATGATGTCATGAAATATGGTCTTGGATTCAGATATGCATGTTTGGGACCATTGGAGGTTTCTGATTTTGGCGGACTTGATACTTTCTATCATATAAGTGAGTATCTTATGAAGGATTTGTGTGATGATAAAGAACCACCAGAACTTCTTAAGCAACATTTTGAAGCAGGCGAATATGGCGTTAAGAGCGCAAAAGGATTTTACGATTATTCTGATGGCAGAGACAGAATAGCAACTGGGGAAAGAGATGAAAAGTTCCTTAAAGTCTATCATGCACTGTATGAGGATAAATAAATATTAATCAGGAGGATTATTAATGAAGGTAGCAGTAACATACGAGAATGGTCAGATTTTTCAGCATTTCGGACATTCTGAGAGCTTTAAGATTTATGAGACAGAAGGAAAGAATATTGTCCGTGCAGAGGTAATTGGCACTGATGGAGCTGGTCATAGCGCATTGGCAGCTGTTCTTAAGGATAAAGGTGTAGATGTTCTTATATGTGGTGGAATCGGCAATGGTGCAGTCACAGCACTTTCAGAGGCTGGAATTGATGTATATTCAGGAGCAGATGGAGAGGCAGACGCAGCAGTTGAGGCATATCTTAATGGCGATTTAACATCAGCAGGTGTTAATTGCGACCATCATCACGATCAAGAAGAAGGTCATGGCTGCGGACACTGTGGAAGCCATGAAGATGAAGAGTCAGGCTGCGGACATTGTGGAAGTGATGAAGGTGAATCAGACTGTGGTAGTGGTTGTGGCGGCTGCGGCGGTGGCTGTGGTACATTTACACCATCATTTGAAGGACCGAATGTGGGAAAGAAGGTAAAGGTTCATTATAAAGGAACACTTAATGATGGAACACAGTTTGATTCTTCTTATGACAGAGGCGAGCCACTTGAATTTACATGCGGAGCCGGAATGATGATTCAGGGCTTTGATAAGGCAGTTGCAACAATGAATGTCGGCGATGTTATTGATGTTCATCTTATGCCAGAGGAGGCATATGGAGAAGCTGATCCACGAGCTTTCATAACACTTCCTATAAGTGAGCTTCCTGGTGCAGAAGAACTTAAAGTTGATGATAAGGTATATCTTCAGAATATGTATGGACAGCCATTCCCAGCTAGGGTTGCTGCTTTAACTGATACTGAGATTACATTTGACGCTAATCATGAGATGGCAGGAAAAGAACTGAATTTCAGGATAGAGCTTGTTGAAGTATTATAATTGAATAATATTAAGATACCGGCTGATACATCTAAATGCAGTATCAGCCGGTTATTTTATTGTCTGGAAACAAGCTCTTTAGTCAGCCGTATCCATTCTTTTAATTCTTTCCGGTTTTCATCTTCCTTTCTGAAGGCAGCGGAGAATGGTATACGCAAGTCTGGGTCGCCAACCTGTAATACAACTGAATCAGGTGAAAGCTTCATTGAAGTAAGATAACTGTTTAGTGTAAATGCAATTCCATACCCCTGTTCAGCAAGTCGGATTCCTGCGTCAATACTGCTTATTTTATAGGTAAGCTCTGGCAGGACATCAGCATAGAAAAGGGCGTCCTCTTCAAGCTGCCTTATACTCTGGTTGCTGTGCTGCAGGATAAATCTTTCTTTTCTTACATGCGCAAGATCAAGCCATGGATAGATGCATGATTCTTTAGACTCTGCAAAAGAGACAGCAGGGTGGCTTTTGGGAAGAATGGCAACAAGACAGTCTTCATATATGGTTTCATAGGAAAGTCTGGTGTTGCTCACACTGTTATATCCAAAGAACATATCAAGGTCTCCGGCAATAAGCTGTTCTTCATGATCTGAGAGATGTCCGTCAATGGCATATACAACTGACTGTGGATACAGTCTGTTAAATGCAATCATAACAGATGGAAAGAGAGACTCAACCTGACGGACCATGTAACCAATGCGGAGTTTAACAGCTACATTTTTGCCAATATCAATCATGCGGTCCTCAAGCTCAAAGCATTTCATAGTAATATCTCTGGCAGATTTCACGAATTCCTCGCCTGCATATGTAAGAATCATGCGGCGGCCTTTTCTTTCAAAAAGCTGTATGCCAAGTGAAGTTTCAAGCTGCTTAAGATGTATGCTCAAAGCCGGCTGCGACAAAAACAGAGCATTGGCGGCTTTGGTAAGATTTCCGTAATTAGCAATTGTAAGAACATATTGCATGTCTTTTTCAGTAATCATATGAATTCCCTTTCTAAAATAGTGCATGTTGCAATCATAATGTAATAATTATACATAATTAGAATGTATCAATCAATCAAAACTATAAATCAAATTTATACTTTTGATAAAAACATACAATTTTATTTTTAGTATGATTTATATTAAAATGTATAAAAATATAAATTTGTTATGGGAGAAAAAGTTCATGGAAACAAAAGCAAAGAAAAAATGGAAAACGCCACATACATTTGTAATACTTGTGGTAATTATTCTTATTGCTGCAGCGGCAACATATATTGTGCCGGCAGGTGAATTTACAAGATTTAAAGATGCAGCAACAGGCAAGACTTTAGTTGAAGCTGGAAGTTATCACAGAATAGCATCAAGTCCGCTTAATCCGTTAAAGATTCCTTCAGCAATCTATACCGGAATTGTTAAATCAGCGTCAACAATCACATTTATGCTGATAATCGGTGGAGCATTTCAGGTAATTACATCAACAGGTGCACTTACAGCGTTATGTAAGAAGTTATCTAAGACATTTTCTAAGCATAAATATGTTGTAATTCCTGTATTTTTAACATTGTTTTCTATATTCGGATTCACAATGGGAATGTCATCAGAGGTTATGATATTCGTTCCTATTGGAATTACACTTGCGTTATTCTTAGGTCTTGATAAGGTTACAGGAACAGCGATGATTGCACTCGGTGCAGCTGTTGGATTTACAGCCGGATTGCTTAATCCGTTCAATGTAGGAGTTGCGCAGGATATAGCAGAATTGCAGTTGTTCTCAGGAATGGCTTACAGAGTATTCATTCTTGTTGTGCTTCTTGCTGCTACAAGCGCATACATAATCTGCTATGCAAGAAAGGTTGCAGCACATCCTGAAAAGAGCGTAATATATGGAATTCCTGAAGATCAGGAGTACACATTTGACAATGTAACAGACTCAATTACGGTAAGACAGATTGCAGTTCTTGTTGTTATGGCACTCGGCTTTGGAATACTTATATATGGCCTTTCAAAGAAGGGCTGGTACTTTGAAGAAATGTCAGGTCTGTTCATATTTATGGGTGTAATATGCGGATTTATCAGCGGTTACGGTCCTAGCAGAATTGCAAGGGAATTCGGAGAAGGCGCTAAAGGCATTATCGTAGGATGTCTTATAATCGGAATTGCCCGTACAGTTGAGGTAATCTTAAGTGATGCCAATATTCTTGATACTATCGTGTATGGAATTGTTAATATTGTAAATGTTATGCCAGATTCAATTAAGGCTGTCGGCATGTTCTTATGCCAGTCACTTATTAACTGCGTAATCGTGTCCGGAACAGGTCAGGCAGCAGTTACAATGCCACTTATGGTACCGGTTTCAGACCTTGTAGGAATATCAAGACAGACATCAGTACTTGCGTTCCAGTTAGGAGACGGATTCTCTAACTCAGTACTTCCAATGTCATCATCACTTATGGGATATCTTGCTGTATCAAAGATTCCTTATAGCAAATGGCTTAAGTTCATGATGCCTCTGTTCCTTATATGGACAGCACTTGGATGTCTGTTTATGCTGGGCGCATTAATGATTGGATATTAGAATTGATTAGGAGCAGATATTATGTCAGACGATATTAAGAAGCAGCTTGGAGCGGTTATCGACAGCTATAAAGAAGATTTATGCCAGATGTCAGATGAGATATTCGACCTTGCGGAGATAAGCGGGGAAGAGTACAAGACATCTGATATACTGTGCAGTTATCTTGAAAAAGAAGGATTTGCGGTAGAGCGTGGAACAGGACTTGAAACAGCATTCAGGGCAACATGGGATAATGGAAGTGAGGGTCCGGTGATTGGAATTCTAGTTGAATATGACGCTCTTGAAAAAATCGGACATGCGTGTGGACATCATCTTCAGGGACCTGCCGGAATAGGGGCAGCAATCGCAGTAAAGAACTGCCTTCAGGATTATCCATGCAGGCTTGTTGTGTATGGAACCCCGGCAGAGGAAACTCTTGGCGGTAAGATAATTATGCTCGATAAAGGTTATATGAAAGAGCTTGATCTTGCATTTATGTCGCATGGTTCACCTCATACATCAGTAGATGAAAAATGTATGGCACTCGAGAATTTCGTGGTAACATTCCACGGAGTAAAAAGCCATGCTGCAATAAGTCCAGAAGAAGGACGCAGCGCACTTGATGCAGCGTTATTATCATTCCATGCAATTGAGATGTTAAGAGAGCATGTTAAAGATGACACAAGAATGCATTACACAATCCGTAATGCAGGTGGTCCTCCAAATGTAGTTCCGGACCTTACTGTTGCAGAATATACACTCCGCTCATACAGCACGAAATACCTTGATGAAGTTGTAGAGAGATTCTACAACATTTTAAAAGGTGCTGCGCTTATGACAGGAACAACATATGAGGTTCAGAGAGACCTTCCATTCAAGAGCAAGGTTGTGTGCCATAAGGTCAATGATCTGCTTATGGCAAATGCAGTATATGAGAATGCTCCATCGATTGCGCCACCACGCGAAAGGACTGGCTCAACAGATTTCGGCAATGTGTTATATGAAGTTCCAGGCTCATGTATAAGAATTGCATTCACAGACAAGGATGCACAGCCACATTCAGAAGCCTACCTTAAGGCTGGAAAGAGTGATGCCGCGCATAATGCCATAGTATATGCAGCAAAGATAATGGCTGATTCAATATGCGATGTTCTTGTTAATCCTGAGCTTCTTGCACAGATAAAGCAGGAGTTTGAGGTGGCAAGAGAAAAAGGCTGATTCATTATCTGAAGAATTGATTGTATAGAGCTGGCTGTCAGAAGCTGATTTTGTTGAGAATGACTGTGTCCGCAAAGCAGATTAGAGTGATAGGTCATAAAGGAAGCAGGATAAAATTGCCAAGACCTACGAAATAGTTAGATATGGGTAGAATAGTAGGCGAATTGCAGTCGACTTAAAGATGAAAATTCATAATAAACCCACTAATTTCGTTATAATACTAAGAATAGTAGGCAAATTAGCAGCAAAATAGATGGAAAATATATTGTTTATCAGGTTAAGAGCTGAAAAAGACCTACTCAAATAATATAGACTTGTCGATTAGTGGGTTTTCTCATTATTACATGAATTAAGGAGAATAAAATAAACCTACGAATATCAGATAATAAAGCAGATTAGTGGGTTTAGCGATAATATTGAATTGAATTAATAGAGTTGTAATCAGGCGGAGGAGAAATCCAAAGCCTGATTTTTTATAATTTGTAAGCATAAAAAATATTACAGACACAATATGTCTGACTTGAATGCTATTCTTAATATACAAACAACCTGTATTTACAGTTGATTTATGTGCAGATGAAAGGAGACAAATATTATGGGATTTTTCTGGGCTAATGTGAAAGCTAATATTGAAGGAGCAGTTGCAAATGCAAAAATGCATTACTATGAGGAAAAGCTGAGGAGCGACGGCTATGATGAAGATGAAGACGAGGAAGAAGATTATAATGAGGTGCAGGAGGAATATGATGCGGACAGCATAGAAGATAGTCCCGTTGCTAATATCCAAAATAACTGGAAAGCAATATTATTAGTTCTTCAGACAGAATATAATATTCAGGATATACAGATGAGTACATGGATTAAGCCACTCAGGGTAGAAAATGTGGAAGATAATATTTTGAATTTATCTTTTAGAAATGTTGATGATAATGAGCAAGCGCATAATACGAATGTAAAATATGTACAGAAAAGATTTGCAGATTTATTATCAGATGCAATTGCTGAATATATGGATACTCAATATGTAGTGAAGATTAAATAAATGGATGATGCATCAGGCGGAGGAGAAATCCAAAACCTGATTTTTTAATAAAATAAAACAATATGACAATAAATGTCTGACCTCACTGATATTATTTTAGAAGAAACAAGCCGGAGACCATTAAAAAGAGCGGCCGGTTGACAATATCAGAATACACATACAGGATGGAATAATTATGCAGAATGAATTAGAAGGATTATATAACATGCTTGTGAGTCAGACAGATATAATGAAAAATGTAGATGAATTAGTAGAAAAGCAGATTGCCCATGAGCTGATGCAGTTCAAAGAACTGGCAACATGGAGCGATTATGAATGTGAGCGTGATAAATACATGGTAGTTGCTGAGGTTGCTAAAAAAGAAAGCTTCATGGCAGGATTCAACTATGCGGTAAGATTACTTGAGGGCACGCACAACCCTTAAGACACGCTCCTTTTCTTCATCAGAAAGAGACTGGATTTCTTTCATGATTTCCCTGTCGATTGAAGAATAATCGCCAGTATATTCACCAGATAATACATAATCTACAGTTACACCTAGTGCATTACATATATAGATAAGTGTAGGCAGGGAAACTTTCACGCGGTTATTCTCAATATTGCTTATATGAGAAGTATTGACCTCAGCGGCACTGGCAACAGCGTCCTGCGGCAAACCTTTAGATAAGCGTATTTCTTTCAACTTCTTTCCAATACTTTCAAAATCAATATCCTTCATGAAATCCCCCACAACAAAGATTATAAACATAGTACATATAATTGTAATATTGAATTGTTAATGTTATAATTATCTACAACTAAAACAAGATTAGTCACGGACAATATAAAACATTTTTAAAATGCTAAGACAAAATATGACACTAAGACATATAATGTCCGACCTGTTTGTTATCATTAAAACATAAAAGAGAAGCAAAATTAGGAGGCATAAGATGAGTGATAATAATAATGTTGAAAATGATAACGATAGTGATTATGTATATCTGAAAAGACCATATCTATTCAATATCAGATATAACTCAAGACAGGTGTGGAATAAATTACCAGAAGAAGAGAAGACTCCGTATGCTAATTACGAAGAGTATTATGAAGAATGCAGGCTGATAAAGTTAAGAAGCATAGGATATCCGATTCTGGCAATTATTTATCTGTTTTTATTCGTGGTTATGTTGCTGTATATGATATATGTGTTTACAGGATTCAATATATTTTCATTAATTGTATAATGAATGATTATAAGAACTTACATTTGTGAAAATGTTGCATAAAAATTCGCAAAAAACTGATTTTATATTAGCATTTTTTACAATAAAGTGCTAAAATATTAACAGTTTAAATCGTGAAATATTGCATTACATTATCTTACTGAAATGAGGAGAATTACTTATGGAGAATGACTACAATGATAAAGTAAGCCGTGTATTAAGCTTGTATCAACGTTTTATGGAAGGAGAAGTAGTTGACAAGGAAGCTGAAGCTGCCAGATATGGTGTATCTGAGCGATCCATTCAGCGTGATATAAGTGCAATTAATAATTTCTTTGAACAGGAAGCTGGAAAGAGCGGAGTAATCAACACAATTGAATATGACAAGAAGAAAGGCGGACATTATCTCAATCAGATATATAAGACAAAGCTAACAAATAGCGAGATACTTGCAATATGCAAGATACTGCTGGACAGCAGGGCGTTTACCAAGAAAGAGATGATAAGCATATTAAGCCGTATGATTGACTGCTGTGTGCCAAAAGACAGTCAGGAACTTGTGGAAGACCTGATAAGTAATGAAGAATTCCATTATGTTGAACTTACGCATAAATCAGAATTCTTAGATAAAATGTGGGACATAGGGCAGGCAATACATGAGAGCCGCTATCTAGAGATGGATTACAAACGCACCAAAGATGGTGAGATTGTAAAAAGAAAAGTAAAACCAGTCGCAATAATGTTTTCAGAGTATTATTTTTACCTGACAGCATTCATTGATGATGAAGAGGTTAAAGCTGACTTTGATGTGATTAATGACGCATTTCCAACTATATACAGAATCGACAGGATTAGCGATTACAAGGTGCTTGATGAACAATTCAAGATTCCTTATGGCAACCGTTTTAAAGAAGGCGAGTTCAGAAAGCGAATCCAGTTCATGTATGGAGGCAAACTCCAGAAGGTCAGGTTCAAGTATAAAGGAACAAGCGTGGAAGCAGTTCTTGACAGGCTGCCAACCGCAAAGATTCTGGAAGAAAAAGATGGCATATACACCATATCTGCAGAGGTGTTCGGTAAGGGCATCGATATGTGGCTGAGAAGTCAGGGCGATATGGTGGAAGTGATATAAGGCTAAGGAGGAGACAAAATGAAAGTGGTTTTAAAAATTAACAAATTTATACAAGATAATAT
>ERZ1026858.436-NODE-436-length-22862-cov-9.605735_pt1 | contig 22862 bp, 22 predicted proteins | sample MGYA00380159_ERZ1026858 | MGnify/ENA primary metagenome ERZ1026858 (study PRJEB33269, sample SAMEA4719795) | human gut metagenome | biome: human-associated habitat; feature: organic feature; material: feces | place: Cameroon | collected 2013-10 ...
GCCATACTTAGATTCATCCTTCATTCCAAGTATCACGGTGAACCATTCTGCTGTAGCAGCAATGATACCTGTCAAACCTTTCCAAAATAAAACAATCGTTCTTTTTAGGGATCTTTTTCTTTTTTCCATATTTATATAATATTTTGTGTTACAATTATTTATTTATCAGTTGATGAAAATAAAGTAAAAGAAGTAACCTGTCTCATTGTCAAAATATTGCTATTTGATGAATCTTTGCAACTTTGGTTTCAAGTCCTCATGCTTGGAATAGTCGAACATCAAACATTTATTAGCTTCCTTGAAAGGTATAACTGCATGGTATTCGCCTGCAGCAAAGCAATCAATCTGATAAGGATGATATGTCAAGACAATGCCTTCTGGCAGTACGGCAAAGTGAGTCAAAGGAAAATCCTTCTCGGTAAATGCCTTTTCGTTGTAACCATTCCATCCTGCCCAATCATCGCAAGAATAATTATGTACAAAAAATGACCGCATTACATCGTCCATTCCGCTTGTATCAATCATTGGACAATGGAAAGAGAAAATGCTATGCGTGAAATCCTCCCATGAATTATCACGTTCATAACAGAAATCGTATTCTTTCTTCAAGCTCTCCAATGCTAAATGCCGAAACTGTTGTACCATCGCAGGTTTTACAGAATTGTTGACATCCAGCAATCCGCCTCTTCGCTTGTCATATGTGATGTAATACTCACGAGGCAAATCATGAAGTCCTCCATTGTAAAGGCTTGCCCAATAATAGTATGTGGTATAGTCATCACAGTCTGCCACTTTCCTCACTCTTATATTGCAAGTCATTCTAAGCTCCAACGTATCTTCTATTTGATACTCTGCCCGACAAAGTTTCTCCCACAACACACCATATTTATCCAAAGAAAGCTGTAAATCCTTTAACGATTCACACTTCCCAACAGGAATGCCCCGATTGTTTTCCAACTGATAAAATGCATCGTCTCTAATAGCAGCCATCATCCATACCCGAATAGCCTTGTCAGACTCAGCATCACCTTTCGGTATATCCAAATCCACACTAAACCCTGCTTCCATCCGTTCGTACTTGCTCCTTGGCTTGATATAATAGTTCTTTGCCAATCTTTCTGTTGTCGTATCGGGGGCATCACTCTTTTTCTTTGCGTTGTATAAGTCGCCGAATGAAATATCTTTTGTTTGTGCCCCTGCCACCAAAGTTACCATACCTTCTTTCTTAGGTTTGCGACAAAACACATCATCTTGGAGTCCAATACACTTTCCATCAGAGAAGCAAATCGTATCAGAACTTGTGAAAAGGTGTAAGTTTTTCCACTGACCAAGATAATAAAGTCCAGACACACTGCATGGAGATGAGAACAATATCTTTCTATCCTTGATGTCATAAACATCATTGTCGTCAATGCTCACATAGTTGATGGTATTGTCAATAGAAGTGATACTTGTTGCTCCAATTTGAGGATAATAGAAGCCATTACGTTCATACTTTAGAAGGTAGCATGGTGTCTTTTCATCGGAATGTTCATAGTTCCAAACGATAAACAGACTGTCACCAATTCGTTCTTGAATAGTGAACGTATCACCATCTAAAACAAGGGTATCTTCGTCAATGAACTCCCCTTTTAATCCGACTCCCATACGCAAACCATGACAGCCAGTAAGAACTGTAAGCATAAGGAATATAAACAGAAGTTTTTTCATAGTGTAATATCATCTGTTACTTTCATATCATCGTATTCGTCGTCCCAGTAAATCATTGGAGCCCATTCTTCCCTAAATCCAGGGAATTGAAACTCTCTTAACTTTTCCAATTTGTTTTCAACCTCATCTTTTGACTTTGCAAATACAAAGCTACGATGCCAATAATTGTCGCTGAGATAATCGCATTCATCAAACCAAAGATGATGTCTCACGAGCTGCCCTACATATACACCTTCCTTGGGCATTTCCTTACACGAATAGTCTGCTATCTCGTAAATATCCTTAAACGTAGTTCCAAGGACATGTATCTGCTCTGTAATCTTAATTTTCTTCATATCGATTTCCCTAATCCGTGTCGGGCACAACTTTTATTGTTACTTCTTTCTAGTCATCAACCATTCAATCAGTAGGTTCATCTCTTTGCTCAACATTCCAATAGTTACTGGAAGTTTATGTGGACGAACAACAACCATACCGATGGTATATTTCGGATTATCAGCAGGGAAGCAACCTACGAATGTAAATTCGTCCGAACTTCTTTTATTGTCATCACATTGTAGAATGTTGTATATACCTGCCAGTTTAATACCTCTTGGAGCAAGCCGATGTTGTATGCCTGTCTTCTCAAAAATGCCAGTAGCTATTTTCTTGACATATTCCAAAGATGATCTTTGATGATACATTTGGTTAAAGGAGATTGCCAACTCTATGGCATTACTCTTTTGGATGGTATCATACGCTTGTTCCCATAAATACGTTCCATTTGACATGGTCATGAAAGCCTTGTACATTCCGATTCGTGACTTCATCAGTAACGCCTTTTCAAATGTAACTTTTCCATAACCACCTCTTCGCCAATTATGATCACGAATTTGCAGACTGTCATTTACTTCCAATATGCCACATCCAGTATCGACCATTTTATCCAAAGGCGTATTTGAATCCTCCAAACACTTTGCAGCTATAAATGGTACAAAGATGTCTGTAGTACAAACATTCTGTTCGAATGGAACATATACCAAATCTCCGCACCACTCACACTCGCCATCAAACTGTTTCTCCAATGATGCCCATGCTAAAACTTCCGATGTTGTAGCATCTATAACTGCTATCTGCCCATATTGCCCATTTGTTTCCAACATTATGTTTCTTTCCAATAGGTTATAACAGGTATCTATCAGTTCTTTGTTTGCCAACGGACATATTGCAGTACTATCATCATAATGGAAAGATTCCTTTTGAGCATAAATTTCTATACAAAAGACTATTAGCATAAAAGCTAACAAGGTTCTTTTTGCTTGATATAATATTTTCATTCTACCTCTACACTTTTTGGTTGCACAATCAGTTCCAATCTCTTGACTTCATCTTCTGTCAGTTGGATATTTCCTCTGTTCTTGTAATAGTCGAGGACTCTTGATGCCCCACGTCGTTCCAACAAAGCATGTTCCTCTGCTTTCATGTAATATTTCATAGCAAGTTCTTTGTCGGTTTGACCGTTCTCATCAGGTTCATAATACAAATCACCAAGAATCAAGTAGGCAATCGGAATCCTATCTGCTATAATGCAGAGTTTTGTTGCATCAGCTCTAAGTCTGCCTTTCCAATCTGGTACAGTCATCAGCAATTCTGCCAAAGAACACCCTTGTTCTGCCGCTTCCTTTATCATGTTTATGCCTGATATAGTGTCACCTCTATCAATCGCTATAAACCCAAGAAATACTTGTGCCTCAGGACTGTCATTTTCACACAACACCTGCTCTATGCTGTCTGTATTCTCTTTGATATACGACTTGTACCCATCCATCAAAAGGAATAAGGTTTTGTAATCATTGCCATCTGGCATATCATAAATATAATCTTCCATTCGATTAATGCCACCACGGCACTCTGCCATATGAGCCATTGTAAGCATACCGAAGAAATCTTTTTTCACTCCAAATCCATCACGGTAACAATCTGCTAATTTCAGATATGCTGAACCATCTCCCCTACGAGCTTGATAGAGCAACGACATGATAGAGTCTTGTGGAGTAACCTTCATACTTTTCTGCTCTGTCATCTTAGAGGAAGACCATGTTTCTTCCGCAATCTGTTGTTCCGAGCAACTTGCAAGGAGCAACAGCAATATCAAATATAAGCACCAATTCTTCATCTTCAATATCTTTATTTCTTATTCTTACTCAACATTGTGTTAGCTTTTCTCATATAGTCTGCTGCTTTATCTCTGGCATTATCTGCTTTACGAGAGTATATCAGAATTTTGTCGGTTGCGTACTTTGCCCTGTCTTGATAGACCTTTGCCTTGTAATATTTCTTCTGTCTTGTATAATACGCTGCTTCTCGCAAATAGTTTTGTGTTTGTCTGCGATAGTAGTCCACCTCTCTCTGGTAGCTATCGGCTTGCCGCATATAAAATGCAGCTTCACGCTGATATGATTGGGCTTGGCAAACGTAAAAATTTGATGTTTGAGCATTAATTGCCAGATTAAACATGGAAAATAACAATATAGCTACTATATGCTTCATAGTTCAGATGTATCAATACTCTTTCTTGTGATAGAGCTTGGTGGTAGAACATCCATGTGCAGCACAATTAACGCACTCTGTATGCCCTGGTTTGTGCTCATAAATCTGGCAACCGCACCCACTATTACATTTTCCATAAAAGAAAGACCGTCCTTTAAAGGAGACATCAGAGTTTGAACGTGTCTCTACATAATCAGCTACAATCTCTCCTGTTCCACCGCATCTGTTACATGTATATCCTGCATAAACGCCATATCCGTTACATAACGTACATTGGAAGGTTTTCTGGTTCTCCTCCTCATAAACGTCTTCATTTGCATATGAGTTCGCAGTTGAGGGCTTTGAGTCACAACTTACAATTGTAGAAGCGACGATAATACAGTACAATACAACAAAAATACTTGTTAATGATTTCATATCTCAATACCCTAATCCGTGTCGGGCACAACTTCTAAGTTTGTTATTTGTCTGTTTATGAGACATAGAGTATCAAAGTAACCATTTGCTATCAGAAAATTTGCTTTTGATGGGTATTTGTGTGGTAATCTGTATCATAACACAAAAAAGCAGAAGACAATGACACATAAAACTCATAGTCTTCTGCTTTTTTATTTTGCCGTTTTTTGTTACTAACGATTATGTTCTCAAAGTGAACTTCTTGACAACTTTACCTTTTCTGTCTATTGCACCATAAAGATTGACTTCTTCATCATCTGTCATGCCGAAGCCATCCTCATCACGATAGTACATACCATCAGGGTTAAGTTGCCATTCCACTTCTGCTACACCATTCTCATACTGGTATATATGACCAGGGAAGTGGAATGAATGTGCTTTAGCTCTGTCAAGAGCATCCTGTGGTATTCCTTTTAAACTATCCCAATCTATATCTTCGTTTGTGACAGTTTGCAGCACCTCATCACCAGTCATAAACTCATATGCACATTTCGCTTCATTATCTATCAAATAACGAGGTTTCCAATATTCTCCAATCACTTGATTCACCAACGTCATTCCCTCTCCAAGGTCACATTGCTCATATGGTCGGTCTTTATATTGAGAAACACATAATTTCTTATACAGTTTTTCCTCTTCTGACATATCCGTATCATTGGTGTTTTCATCTTGATACAGTAAATCCCATGGATTACCATTACAGATGATAAGCCCCTCCATTTTGCCTCGCTCAAAATCGGCATCATTTGAGTCATCCTCATTTTTTGCCTTGGCAAGGAAACGGAGCTTTCTCATCAGGTCACGTTCTTCTTCATCTGCAATATCATAAACTACCTGTACAAAGCTGTCGAACGAATTTTGCAATGCGTCGGCAGCTCGCTCTGCAACTTCATTATCGTCTTTCTTGTTTATTATATATATAGCATAAGCCATGAGTCTTCCAGCGTATCGCGAATTACTTAAGTCTGGTGTTTTGCCCAAAAGCTCATGATAGCCATCTTTCAATTGAATGGACACATTGTTTCCACCTGTTGATTTTGCTTGCATATTCATCTTTGCCTCCTCGTATGACTTATATCCAAATATGGCAGCAGCCAAAGATGCAAAATTCTTATCGTCAACTACATCAACAGTGTGAATCATTGTTTCTTGAATCTCACTTGGACTATTCTCTGATAATACATCAAAACTCTTTATCGTAGCAACTGCAATTTTGTACCCTTCTTTTTTTTCTGTCAAATAAATACCTGTCCCAGAAAGTTCGTCTGTAGAATACTTGTCAATCCTCTTTACTTCATAATTAACAGCATACGCCACGTTAGCATCTACAGGTATCGGAAAAGGCACGTAAACAAGTAGTCTATTTCCGTCCATACATGTCAATGCAACATTAAATACACAATGTTTGCCTTCTACTACCGTTGCGAACTTATTTCCCTCTCGGTTTGGTTCTATACCTGACGAAGCAAACATCTTTTCGATACACTTTTCAAGAGTAAGTCCCTTTTGTGTATCGTTTCCTTTATTTTGGAAAAAGTCGAATATTCCCATAGTCTTATGATAGTTAAATTTGTATTTCTGCTTTATTGTAATCTAATCAGTAATTTCCAATAATTCTATTCCAGTTGTCCTTACCCCATTGAAAACATTGAGGTCAAAGACACTTTTTATGTAATGCGCTGTTCTTGACTGACACCCCATTCGTATCATGTCAAACACAATGGCACCGTCAATACATTTTATCGGACATGACCTTTCCAAATTAGGCATATACATATCGTCGCAGATGAAATATCCTTTCCAAGTTGCATAGTTTTGCCCTTGTGCATGAAACCAATTACCAATACGCATATCACGCTCTATTTTATAAAAGCCAACTGGTGATTTCGTCAATATAGCTTTAGTGCATTCAAATTTAATATCCTCTTTGTGGAGTATAGCAGAGCAGAACTTGATGCGTTCCTTAACTATTTGTGGCATTTGGCTTACATGAATTTTTCCCATTGCATGAATTGGGTTATAGTAAAACTCATAATAATCATTTGTTGCCAACACCCAAAAACAATCGCTTACATATAAGGTGTAGCCTTCTTCATCTTTCAATCTGTCTTCCCAATAGAAAGGCACATTATGTGGTGATAAGAATTCTCTCATACTAACATACCCTTATTCGTGTCGAGCGCAACTTCTATATTTATTTTTTCCTTAATGGAAGATGTTGGAAGAAAGTAACCATTTGGTTGACCATAATTTAGACTATAAAACCTCAATTCTTTATTGGAATCCAATTCTTCTTCTCTTTCCTTCTATTTGCTTTTGTTCAAATTTCTCCTTTATACGCAAATGCTCTTCTATCACCGTCTTGCTAACGCTTGGTGGTGTTGCCCGGACAGCTTCTATAAGAAGTTGGGTAGAGATGTTACAATGGTTACGAAATGCCAGTCTCGCGGCAACATCCACTAGCAACTTGATATCTGCTGCCACTCTGCCTTGCAAGTGTTTGGCGACTTCTTTGATATTGATGTTGTCCGTTTTTCGTTTCCTCAATTGTATTTCCAATAACTTTTCTATGGTTTGCACATCTGGTACCCCAATATAGTATTTTCGTTCCAATCGTCCTGCTCTCAATGCAGCTTCGTCAATTTCCTCTGGCATATTTGTGGCGGCAATTACGAACACGCCGGATTCTCCACAGTTGTTGATCTGGCATAAGAACTCATTAATCTCTCCCGACTCACTTGCATTCTGCTGTTTGGTTCTCGTCCTCAGCAAAGCATCCACCTCGTCAAGAAAGAGTAGTGTCGGTGACTTTTCTCTTGCTTCTTCAAACAACCTTGCAATTTTCTCCTGTCCACCATGTATGTAAGGCGAGGCGACATCAGAACATTTCACATACATGAAATGGCACTGCATTTCTTCGGCACACTTCTCGGCAAAGAAAGTCTTCCCACATCCAGGAGGTCCATACAGCAATATGCCATTGGGAATGGTGATACCAAGTTCCTTAGCTCGTTCGGAGTCGTTCAACACATCGATAATGTCATAACGGATTTTCTCCTTCAAGTCATCCATTCCTGCGATGTCAGCGAATCCATTGCCACGACAAATGTTTCGATGCTGTTCTTTGTCCTTAACTGAAGAATACAATTGTCTTGATATGGCAGTACTTAATTCTGCAAGTGACTGGTATCGTTTTTCGGGTTGATATTCTGTAGCTTTGCCTATGATGGTCATCAGTTCATTGGATGGATTAAGTCCATTCAAAGATGGAATCAACAAAGGTTTACGCTTCATCTTTAACAGCACTAATGTTCTCATCGTCGTGTCGAGCATGTCCACATTTATTGCCCAAGGCTCAATCCCGAACAGCATTTCATACATCAACGCTCCGATGGCATACACTTCGCTTAACTCGGTAAACTTGCCATGGAAATATTCTGGTGCTTGACAGACATTCTCATTGGTACACTGTGGAGGATAATATTCTGACATTTTATCGTCAATAGAATTATCAACCATGACTATATTTGTATGTCCTACTTTTGAAGGACACGCAAAATTGCTTGCCGCTATGTTTATATATCCCAACTTTCTATTCACTTTGTGAAGTTCATCAAGTAACGATATGATAGCCAGAGTTGATAATATTGTCTCCTTCTCAGAGAAGAGTTTTCTTGCACGTATTCTGTCTTTTATGGTGCATAGACTCTCCTTGTTTTCGTAGTTACTTATATTCATACGTCTCTTTGTTTGTTAATGGTACAACAATTGACTGGAGTCTTCGTTCTCATTGGAAACACTTTCAGCTTTGTCTTCTTGCGACTTATACAACATCCACAATATTTGTGTCTCTTCCTCCTGCTCTTCTATTGGTGCGTTTTCTTTCAGCAACTTCCCAAGATTTTCTACATGACTGCGTGCGGCATCTTGATCATACCACTTTTCTTTATCTTCTATTTCACGCATAAACTTGAAACAGCATGACCTCATATGGTCTGCCTTTGCCATGTTGTAGTCTATGCTTGAGATTTCATCAACAAGTTCTTGCATTTTGCTCAAATCACGATGGAATACCGCTTTGTTGGCAGCTCTCTCCAAGTCTTTAATATGAGATTCTGTGTCCGTATTACCATAATGTAGCTGATGGCGTTTCAGTTGCTGTAGCCAAGTCTTCAGATTTTCTTCCTCATCATCCAACTTTTGCTTTAACTGCATTTGTTCTATAAACCTATAAAGCTCTTTCAGATGCTGAAGTACCATTTTTTTCTCCTGTGAGCATTCGTTTTCCATTTTTACAGTGTTCAGCATTCTAATTTCATCACGAATGTCAACCCCCTTTGATTGCAAGTAATCCAACGATTTCTCCGCTAAGCGCAAGTCACGTTGTACGCGTTCTGATGCTTCTGAAACAGACTGATGACGCAATGTGTCAAGATGCTTGTTGATAGTCAAATCCAAATCGGGGAAGTGGATTTCCATATCCATCATTTCAGATGTGTCAACAATGAGCTTCACTTCAACAGAAGAATTAGCAGGTATGTATCTGTCAATCTCTAAGCCTGACAGTTCCACATCTGCCACATATTCATACAATACAGAAGAATTTCCCTCAACAAACTCATCGGCTTGATAGACAGGAATTATAATTTTATCTTCTTCATTGCCTGGATGTATGTCATTCATTGTCTTCTCCGTCAGAAGATAGCCTTCTGCTGGCAACAACTGGTTCTTTTCGAGACCAGACAAAGGCATGAATACGCTCTTCTCATAGCGTGAGTCCCATGCAGAGATGCCTATATAATAAGGTAATGGAGCACTTCCGACTTTAGCCCCTTGCATGATAGAGATTGAGTTTGGTTGTACGGAAATCGGATTGCCTTTCATGTCTGACGCTTTTACACGAAAAACATTTGCTCCATTGTTCAGTTGAACCTCGACAACATTTCCGATAGTATCGACCTCTATGCTTTCACTTTCCCAAGAGCCATCCTCTTTGATAAATTGTACTTTGATATTCCATTCATTGGCCAGTTGACCACATTTAACGGCAATCCATTCTGAATCTTCTACAGATGTACTTTCGTATTCCATGTCAAGACGTAACGACTCTTCTTTCTGTTTTTCAACATCCCCTGTTTCTGACTTTATCGTGGAAGCATACAATGCTGCTCCGACAGACACTGCCGTCATCGGATTAATACTTGTATCAACCATCGCCCCAAGCCGTTCTTTCAACATTTCTCTTATAAGAGGGCTGTATGTCGGACCACCAACCAACAATATGCTGTGGAGGTCTTTTCCGCTCAAATTGTTACGTTCCAACAAAGCGAGGCATATGTCTATTGCCTTTTGTGCCAGCGGAGCCATACATGCAAATACATCATTGCGGCTTAGAGTTAAATCGAGTTCCATCTCTTCACCGTCTTCATCGCTTCCAAGCTCTCCCAAATTGGAGAGTATGTCAATCTTGTCATTAAACGACACACTGTTTTTTATCTCTTCAGCGAAAGGTTTCATAGCCTCACGCAACACCTGATGCTTTCTTTCATCAGCTATTGTAGCATCCAAAGCATACTCTTTCTGTAAGTAAGGAACCAATAACGTATCAACGATAGCGTAGTCCATATTTTTGCCTCCAAGGTAATTGTCACCTTCTGTGTCAAACACCTGAATGACACCCTCGTCAGAGCGAATAAGGGCAGCATCAAAAGTTCCACCACCAAAGTCAAAGACCAGCCAATAGCCATCCTTACTCTCTGCATTAAAGCCGTAGGCAATAGCTGCAGCTATTGGCTCTTGAATTAGTTCACAATGGGTAATGCCAGCTAACTCTGCCGCTTTCATGGTTGCAGTTTTCTGGTTAACAGTAAATTTGGCAGGAACTGTTACTACAGCCTCATTCACAGCCGTTCCGTCACCTACATAAGACTTCAAGCGTTTCAATACCTCTGCTGACAAATCTTCAGACATATAGTCAGCATCCATATTTGAACTATGATATGTTGTGTCAGTACCCATTGTGCGCTTGAACTCAACGAATGAATTCGCAGAAGCTGTATTCCACGTAAGTGTGGCTCTTTTTCGTTCACTTTGCATATTGCGATAGGCTGCCGCACCAACCACTATGTTCTTCTTTTTGTTGAAGGACACACATGACGGCATAGTATCATCTGTAACCTCTATCTTTTGTATAATAGGCTTTCCATTAACAATACGGCATATACTCGAATTGGTTGTTCCAAGATCAATGCCAAATTCCATTCTATTTTGTCCCATAACAATTCCTTTTTATAAGCTTTGGGCAACTATGATATTTGCTTTCTGTATCATAACACCCTTATAATTAACTTGCGGACGATTTACCGTCTTTATATATTGTTCTCCTTGCTTCAAGCTGTCGTCAGTTACGAAACCCACGTCAGCAATTATTCCCAAATTATATGGTTTGCCTGTCATTTCCACTATTTCGAACCCACAACTTGCCATATACGCCCTCATACGCTTTATGCTCCGTTGAAGTTGTGAATAGCCCTTAGTGGCAGAATCCATGCGAAGCATATTGGTTTCCATACGATTTATCTCTGTTGCCATTTGCAATATGAGATTGAGTATCTGTTTATCCATTTTTTATTACTTATATTTTATATATTACAAATGCAAATATTGCAAACCATATCAATACTATAAATAGTGTTTCAACAGATATAATTCCTAACAACATTAATGGTGTAAGCCAAAGGGGTAAGCTAGCTATTATGCTCATTCCGCTGTTTATGGCACATTTCATTAGAAACGTATCTATATCCCCAAGTATTTTCTTGATTCCAAATATTGAGAGCAATCCCCACAGAATACACCTTATAGGAAGCCATACGACAAAGGTCATTCCTATAATTCCACCTCCGAGTATTCCTCCTGGAACCGCAATTAACAGCGGTGGCTCAAATTTGGCTAAGGCATTGCTTTCCTTTTCAATTTTCTTTTCCATCTTATTTGAACAGTTGAACAGTTTCTTTATGTTGTCAAGTATAGTTGCTGCATACATTGCTTTACCTTTTATTTCATCTGAAGCATTACACCAAAACAACTTGGCAAACATCTTTGTCCAAAATGGAAAGTTCTCATTGATGATTCGCATAGCCTCATTTGCCAATCTGTCAGACCAAATTCCCAACTGAGTCTTTTCTGTGAAAGTTTCCACCTCAGAATAATACTTTTCCAACAGAAGAACTTTCTCGCCCAACACGTGTAGATCGAAACTATTACCTTTTAGTTCTTTTAAATACCGTTCTATTAGGGAAAGATATAATTGACTTTTTTCTATCCTATGTCCTGTTTCTTCTAACAAGGCTGTAAATAGCGTCTCTAATTCTTGCGAAGACATCCGCAAAGTTTCACAACCTATACTATCCAACCATTCCTGTGTGCGTGGAAATATCTCGTATGCGAATGTTAATGCTTTTACACAATTTTCTGATAGTAGATTGATTGTTGTCAAGTCTTGCAATAACCACAAAGGCTTTGGAGATTTGTCATCAAGTCTATCGTAATAGTTTTCAAAACCACAAGCAATCTCAGAAACAGTTCCATGTTCAAGCAATTCTCTAAGTTCAACTACCTCAGGTTTGAAAAACCATAGAAGCGCATAACTTATCTTGTTGTTTGGCTGTTGCAATGTATTATATGCTGCCTGTATTTGTGCTGCGGTTATATTATGTTGTTGCTCTCCGCTTGCCGATACAACCAAATCTTTTACAACTTTCCCAACAGAGGTAAAAGCTGTAAGTCTAGCCTTACTTGCAGCCAATTCTCTGGCAGAACAATCGGCATAAACATTTAATATGTTAAAAGGATTTAGTTCCATCGTTTATATAACCCTTATATGTGTCGGGAACAACTTCTAAGTTTGCATTTTGACAATTTATGAGATATACAAAAAGGAAGTAACCCAAACATTGACCAAAATTAAGCTGCTTCAAACTGTAATTCTTGAGAGATTATTTCAAGAATAAGACCAATAGACGCAAAAAGGCAACAACAGCAACAGGCCATTTTATCAAACCAAGAAACATGCACAAGATTTCCCTCCATGCCATTCTTTCCCCTCCCAAGATTCTATATCCACCATTTTCTTTGATAACGCGGTAACAACCTAAAGGTAATATCGGTATGAAGAATAAGCAAAACACATGATAAGTGACATAAGTTTTATAATCACCAACCAAAGTCTCTCGGTACTTACCATAGAAAGAGAAGCCTATTCCATTTATTCGCATTAGCGAAAGTCCTTTCCCATCATTGCCATTCAGGGAATATTGCATATTTCTTTCCCAAGTTTTATTCAGATGTTTGTGAAACTTGTTATAAAAAACAAATAGCCCTAAGGTTGTAATCCACAATAAAACAACTATGTAAGTTTCTGTCATGTAATAATCCCTAAATTCGTGTCGGGCGCAACTTTCAATTTATCTTTGTGGCAATCTTCGAGAATTAAAAATTTAGAACATCAAAAGCATCTTTTATCGGTTGTACATTGGTATAATCATAAAATTCTATTTGCGGCTCTGAATATTCTGGATAGTCAAAATCTGCAATAGAAACAGATGCTTCCTTACAAGTTAGTAGTTCTTCCTCAATCTTGCCATTCTTCATTATTAACTTGCAACTATAATATGTTCCACTTTGGGCTTCTACCATTATCAAATACCTCGAACCTTGTTGAAAATCTCGATGCCCTGCTGTAGTTCTATAAATCTTATGGACTCGCCCCTCTTTTATAGTATATACATCCAGTTTGAAGTCTGCCTCACAATGTCCTGACTTGACAAATAACTCAGGCATACCATCAGCGTTCATATCGGAAAGGAAATATTCACAACACCCACGTCTTTCTTTGTCGGCTATCTTATCAAAACATTTTTCTAACTGCTGTATATATAGTTGGACATTCGTGTTGTTCTTTTGTCGCACCTTTTTCAGGTTGGTATGCTTCAAACAGTTTCCGTTCCAATCAAAGACCGAAATGACATTGTATCTTCCTCCTTTCTTATGATAAACATAAGATTGACCTACAGGCAAATCCTCTTCAGAAGACATTCCGTAGATTCCCGCATTACAAGGTAACTGAATTGTTGGTAGCCCTTTAGTCAAACTGATAATGTACGTGTAACTATTCCTGTCATCGTAACCTTCCACCAAGATTTTGTCCTCTTCAGCGTTAATATGCACAGAGTTAATTGTTGGGATTGATGTCAATGAGACCTTTTGAGCCTTATCCCCATATCCGAGACATTCATAGTTACCATTAGGATTTGTTGTCAACAGTTTCATCAGTTTGCCACTTTTAGGTCTATATGCCCATAGTGTTACAGCATCCATACCATTGTCATAGCAGCTATCCACATTGATAAACACAATGAGATTTTGGCCTTCTGCTGCAATTTGTGTTGTTTGTGGTAGGTGTAGAGTATTTTTTAGCGTTGACACAGTTTTTGTTTCATGAGTATTTGCGATAACAGATAGCGTTGTCGTTACCAATATGCCAATAACCAGAAGTTTAAATATTCTCTTCATATTCGTAATTTTAGATTAATATTCACAAACAGGCCTAACAGACATACCACGCCATCTTGGACATGAATCTATCATTTTGAATTCTTTATCCATATACAAATATTCATTACAGTTAGGTTTCTTGCTTATGTCGCTAGACCAGTAAACTCCATAAGTGCCTTTATAAAATTCTTTTTCACCATCTCTAAAACCATTCTTTGGCAAGAATATGGCACATCCATTTGTTCCTATAATTTTATAGCCAGACACCCCTTTGTAAGTTGTTTGAACAACAATTGCCGAATTCAGTAATTCGTTCCATTCTTCAGCAGAAGGCATATGCCACCATTCTCCTTTTATACATCTCACAATATCGTATGAAGGATTCCCTTTTATGCATTTTATAGTGTCTGGAATATAGTAATCAACGCTGTCTCTACTTCGTAAGTTGCCAGTTATGTCTCCACAACCAAACAAACCACCACATTCATCAACTTTATCTGCTCCTAAATTCATAGAAGACCAGTTTACACTAACTCCTAAATTCACAGGATCATATAAGCATATTGGGATGTTTCTTGTTTCGCCTTCCTCAGATGTATAGGCTATAGTTGGTTCTTCTGATTTTATGGAGTCTGGCCAAGCATCCAAAATTTCAAGAGATGGGTAAGCAAAAGTAACAGAGGCTACTTTTGCTTTATTAGATTTTCTATACCACTCATATCTCATTTTTATATTCAGCAAAGGGAAACCTTTTGCTTTCTTCAGCTTTTCTTTATCAATTATGGCATCCATGTTTAGTTGCATTTGTCGAATAGTACCCTTCATATTTTCTATTGAAGTGATATTTGCCACAATATCTGACACCAGACTACAATATGTTATAGTATTGTTCTTAATTTTTATAGAATCAAGAGTAATTCCCCAGCCAGCTTGTGTCGGCAATGCTTTTTGGTTTAATCTGATACCTCTAAGCATTGTATATTTCTCTTTCATTACTTCATTCACGTTGCCACCAAATTTATTTATTGTTGCTACTTCATCAAAATCATTCATGTCAAATGAAATTCTATGAATAATCTTGTTTGGCGTACTACGTAGGACACCGGTTCCTTTGATGTTAAACCACAATCTCACCTCATTCTGACGCAATTCATTACCTATTTTGTGATAGTATATAAACTGCCCGATGTCTGTTACCATTTGTGATTTAAATAGCATGTATAAAATCCATGTTTCGTCATGTGGAGTTCCATACAAATTAATGTTTTGAGTATTTATAGAACCGCCATTTTGCTCATATGCATTCTCAATATCTTGTTTTATAGATTCTGAGTCTGTGCTACCAATCATTTTTAGGTATGCTCTGTAAGAGTCTGACTCTTTATCTATATGACATACAAAAGTAAGTTTGTTCTCATCTACTTGGCAGTAGTCTATACAAATTCCATATACGGATTTTGGCAACTGACAAAACTCAATTATATCATCAATGGCACTTGCCTTTATTGTTGCAATATGCAACAGCAAAGCCATAAATACTAAAGCAAGACGTTTAACCATATACTTCTATTCTTTATTCCACAATGCTTGATACACATTCTTTCCTTCACATTTCAATAACATTAAAAGCATGAAGAATATTATTTTACCGATACTTGTCCATACACCTTTGAAAGCCATACTCCTTGCAACGGAATACATTGTTCCATAGTCATCCACGTTGATATTGCAGTACTGGATATACGCAATTATTGCGTTTATCAGGCAACCACCAACCAATAAGTAGAAACCTACTTTTTCTGCTTTCAAAAGCCAATAGAATCCAGCAATGGCAACACATACGGCACAAGTACTTCCAAAAGTAAAAATGTCAAAGCCATTGTCTCCTTTCATGAGGTTAATCAAGCTCAGAATCAATCCTACACCAGAAAATGCAATATTAAGCCACAAGATTGCATTGAACCACGAATTCAAACCATTTCCATTCTTCAGTTCCATATTTTTCTCCCTATATTCGTGTCGGGCGCAACTTCTAAGTTTGTTATTTGTCTGTTTATGAGATATAGAGTATCGAAGTAACCATTTGCTATAAAAGCCCACCTTCCTCACTTTAATATAAGTTCTCGAAAGAGGTCTTATATATACAGTTTGTTATAAGTTCATTAACTTTGTGGCGTACCCCATTCTTGCAAACTTATTGATGCTTCAAAAACTGCATTGGATGCCTGCATGAGTTTTTAATACTCATACTTTGATGTATTTGACATCAACATATTTAGTCAGCCATACACCATTTCTCGAAAGATAGAATTTGATACCGTCCTCAACCATTTTTTCACAGTTCACCTCTAATATGTAAGGTGAACCATGTCTTGAGCCGACTTCGTAAGCAATTTCTTTTGTTTGCGACAGATGAACAAATAGTCTTTTTCCACCGTTTATGCCATCTCGGAATATGGACTTTAAAAACTTTGTAGAAGTACCGTGGTAGAGATTTTTCGGAGGTTCTGCTTCTTGGAGTTCTACATCTACAATGATAGAGTGTCCTTGTCTTGCTCTGATTTTGGTGTGCGAGGTATTGAATTCGTAACGTTGTTTATTGTTGTTTTTAACGATTTCTTCAAGCTCTTTTTCAGTGTAGCCATGATTATGCACCAAATCACGGACTTCCCTCCATCCGTTTTTGTCAAACTCGTACTCTTTGTTATGACGTAGCAGATAAGCTAAATGCTTGCTCTTTTTAATTATATCTTTATTCATTCTGATATAAGTTGTTTCATTAAAATCTCCCTTAGTTCGTGTCGGGATCAACTTTAGTTTTTGTTATTGATTTGCTCTTACTATTTTCTCCAAGTACCCAACCGAAAAGTCCAAAGACTTGATGATATTTGGTACGATGTCCTTGGCAGATTCTTTGTCCGTTATCTTATGGTCGTAATCCAAAGATACTTTAGTTTCATCTTTTTCAGACAAAAGAGCCTTGATGAATTTTACGTTTCTGTTGGTTTCGTTCACCGCTTTCTTTAACAACTCCTTATCGTATAAAGGAAGTCCTACCACAAAAGGAATGTAGAATCGTATCAGGCTTTCGTCTTTACCAACCACATAGAAATACACCTGTCCGTTGTACTTGAAATGCCAACCCAAAGAAGGCATCGATATCGTTTGACCACACATTCGGCGAATCTCGTTTACTATTTCTTCCTGTTTCATATTCACAATAGTTTTGTTTTACTATTTATGATAGAAGAGGGAGAAAAGTAACCATTTCCATCAGTCCAACATTACAAACGCAGCCCAATGGAATGGATCGGGATGCTTCTTTCTGATGATTTCTTTGGCTTCCTCAAATGCCTTACGTTTGTTCCAGGCATTATTCTTGTCGGCAAGACGTTCATAAAATGTGGTCATAAACTCAGAAGTTGTTTTGTCGCTCACACTCCATAAGGACATGACGATTGTTCCAACTCCAGCTTTTTTGAAGGCTCGTTGCAAGCCATATAATCCTTCTGATGTCGCCTTGCCTTGTCCTGTCTGGCACGCAGACAATACCACCATATCCGTATTGCTCAAATCTAAGCGTGCTATATCATTAGCTGAAAGTATTCCACCAAGTACGCCTTTAGGTAAGGGTTTGCCTAACCATGCAGCATTACCACCAGACAGAACAAGTCCTGAAAGAGACATAGCATCTGTATAGCCTTTGAGATAATCTACATTCTCCGCTCTATTTGGAGTGTAGTAAAATCCATGAGTGGCAAGATGAAGCAATTTAGGCGATTTGCCGTGCATATTTAGGAAAGACTCTTCTGTGCCGTTTTTGCCCATATACGAAGAGACTTGCCATTTATTACTTTTCAACAAGTCTTCTATCTTCAATATTTCTTCTTTTGTTCCTTGCAAATCATGGAATACGGAATCACCACGAGCAATTTCACCACGCAAGGCAAGCAAATTCGACAGATTATATTTCTTGGACTCTTCAGCCATTGCTGTTGTCTCCAAGTCATATTGCAAACCACCATACAAAACTGCAGTATTAGCCTTGTTACTATTACTTTTTGATTTCATCTTCACCAATTCACGGGCAGAAGACAACCGTACAAAGTTATAATGATTACCCAACAGTGTACCATCTGCTAAAGGCAATGACTCCAATGATATTTGGAACAGCAACTGCGATGGAACATAGTATATGGTAGTACCTTCTGATACATTCTCTTTCAATGGCACCCATAACAATTTCAGTACATCTTCTGAATAATCTTCACTATAGTACATATCTGGTCTCACGATGCCAAGAGAATCAATCTGCCTTTCAGCAAACAATGCTTTTAGCAGCGGATAGCCTTGCACCTTATTTATAATATAAGCTGCATACTTTCTTCCTTGAGTTTGTGAAATATAGTCGGTAAAGTCTATCAACACTTCGTTTTGTCCCAAAGCGTGCTTCACCGCATCATAGTCCACATCCATGAAGTCTGTGCCATCGCTATATTCCTTGCATCTGTTAGTCAACAGATTTTCCAAACGGCTTATTTTTCTTGACACACTTAGGATGCTGTCAGCGTTTGCATTATAGTCTTTTTCCCAAGCCTTCACCTGATTTTTCATACTTGCCAATGTGGTATAGTCGTGCATGTCCTCAGGCGTACCCATCCTCTTAATGACATCATACATGGAGCGTTCCGATTCCAAGAGAAAAGACTTAGACATAACAAGAGCGTCATAGCAATTCTTTGTAAAAGCCGTCTGTGTCTGCTTTGCTTCCAAAGCGTATGGCGTCATCATGGTAAACAATGATGATAGAGGATTCCACAAACCTTCACGCTCTGTACTACTCATATATGGGATGCGTTGTTTCATCAAAACCTTCAATTGCAGTACCGCTGCTGTGTAATCATTGCAACCATACGTTACATTCCCTGCAAAACCTTCAGCATTGGCAAGATATATTTGCGCATTGATATGTTCCTGACTTTTTTCACCATATAGTGCCTTGGTATATTCGGCATACTTCCGATAATACTGTTCAGATTCTGCGTAGTTCCCCAACTGATGCTCAACGCCTCCTATTAGGGCTAACAAGGATATTCTGTCGCCATCCGTTTGCGGATATTTTGTAGCAAGCAATTCATCTGCTTTCTTATAGTCATTCAAGGCTGACTGATAGTTTTTGAAAGCAAAATGGCATCTGCCTCTTGTTGTATATAAGTGATAGAGTTCTTTAGAATCTACTATTCGTGAAGCCGTTTTAAAAATCTTATCAAGGCTCCTATAGCAGTTCTCCTTGTCACTCATCAGTCGATAAATATCAGCCAAAGCCATGTAAGGCATATTATAGGTAGCATCACCCATTGGGGTATGTGCCTGAAATTCTTCTATTGCTTTCTTGGCATATAACAGAGCATCGTTATACCGTCCTATAGCTGCATACAGATTTCGCAAGTTGGAATAGCTCAGGTGTTTGTTGGCTGATACGGATTTTGTATCAGCACACTCTGCAATATCTTTTCCACGCAAGTACCATTGCTCCGCAATGCCGTATTGCCCCAAGTCTCTTGCCTCATTGCCTTTCTGATTATAATAAGTGAACTTAGTTTGTAAATCAGCCGTTACATCCACCAATGAATCTATACTCGCTGCATAAGTCTGTGCCTGTTGTACGTTACCTATTGTATTCCCCAAATTCCACAGCCCTTTCAGAATTTCCATCTGAACATTAGTTTTGCCAATCTGTTTTGCCAAGGCCAAAGCCTGTTTGTATGCATCCTCGGAACCTACCACGTCATAAAGAGTTCCTTTTATTTCAGCGATATGCCGTAAGACAGAAATCTCATCATCTGTTTTCCTAAGTTCTATAAAACCTTTTAGAGCATTTTGGTAACATGCCAAAGCCTTGTCATATTGTTGGAACAAATGGTATTCAGCCCCTTCCAAGTACCATGACAATGATATCTTAGGCAGAGCATATTCTCTTACCCTGTCGTCAGCGTATGGCATAATATCTTCCAATATAGTACGAGCCTTTACTAATTGTCTGTTGTCTCCGTGCATAAAACTGGTGGCATACATATATCCGTTCATGGCATACAGATGACCGACATCTTTTTTCTCTTTCTCTGTGAGACTGCCAGACATCAGTTTCTTAGCCAACAGATAAGCCTCTTCGTAGCGTTTCAATGTCTCATAACACATGCAAGCCATTGTCTGACTGCACACATATACTTGATGCTCAACCTCATTTCGCTGTTGTTCCGTATTTCTTCCGACAAGGAGAAAGGCATCCAGTGCTTCAGCGGTCTTCTTGGCATTGTTCAATGCAAAGGCTTCATTCATTTTAGCCGTGACTTCCGCCTCGGTCAATGTCTGCGCTTGCATCTGCAAACCACAACAGAATAGGACTAACGATAATAGCAATGCTTTATTCATGATGCAATGATATTGTATCTGTTGATATAGAGTCATTGCTAATACTGTCTGTTGGCGCCGTCATATCAAATACATCGTTTTCATCGCCACGCACATTATCCGTAGGGGAGTTTTCTACAAACAGCGGATTGATGGCAAAGAAGCCGACAACCAAGATTGCTGCTATACTTGAAATCCAAAGCCAAGACTTTCTACGACCATGTTTTATTTCCTTTTGAAACCCTGTCATGGCTTTCAGTTTATCACCACGGCTTTTCAAAGCCTCCTTTACGTTCTTCGTAAACTCATACTGCTCCTTTTTCTCAGTATCCTCTTCTATCTCTTTCAGAAACTGTGCCTTGTCTTCCTCCGACATGGTATCACCATGAAGTAAGTATTCGTCTATTCTGTCTTGAAAATTATTATTGTTCATATCCATCTGCCATTTTATGAGTTCAAATAGTTGTGATAAATGTTTCGTGCTGAAGTACGCAATGACTCCATGCACTTGTGCTTCTTCGTTTTGAGGGCGTTCTTCGAATCTATTGTCGGTATTTCCAACAGGATTGTATCCAAGTCCTTTTCCTCATAGTAGAACTTGCTCAATATCTCACAGCACCGCTCCGACATATGTGATATGACATCAGCAATGATGTCAAGCATCTTGTTGTCCTCCGAATCATACAGCATATTGATGTATTGCTGGGCATCAAATCCTTTTTCCTTTATCTTTCGTCCCATTTCTGTCTCAGGGTCTGCATAGGCAGGATGTTCTCTTACCCATTCCAAATACTTGATGCGAGCAATCCCCATAAAATAGGTGAGGATGCTTCCACTCAATGGTTCGTTGTTCTTGCCCATCACTCTTCCGTCGCTCACATAGATTTTCCTGCGCTCTATATTCTCCCACATCGCAATGAATGTGTTTTGGAAAATTTCCGTGGCAGATTCCTCATCAGCGAAGAACACACCACGATAGTTTGCCCAAAAGTACTTCGAGCAATAAGCATACAGTTCCGACTGTATTTTTCTATTCTTATCGTACATGCCAGCAACAAGCCGGGCTTCTTTCTCTTGTTGCGGTGTACGCATTTGTATTGTCTTTGCCATTTTATCTACTCAGTATGTCTGTTATATTGTATTTATTGATGTCCTCACCAGTCATTTCAGGTTGTTGTGGTCTGCTACTGGTATTGCGGTTCACGAACTTTCTGATTCGCTTCATAAACTCATCATTGCCAACCTTATTGCCATTCTTAAACTCCGTCCACAAGGCGTATGTCAGTTTACCAACAGCAGGACTTTTCATCTCGATGTTCACTTGGTCACTTCTGCAAGCACTGATGGTGATCCATCGTTCCGCCAAAGGCTTTGCCTTAGTATTAATGACATTCTCTCTGGCATTGTTACCCATAAAGAACGATTTGATCGCCTCAAAGGTCTCATATAAGCCGCGAGCACTTTGGTTGTCAACCACCAACGTGTCTTCCACACCTCGTACTATTTCATCATCATCTCCACGAGTGCCGTCACCACTATGGCAAGCATCTATCACCACAAGGAGTTTTCCTTTTGCTCCGATTTTGTTACGAATAGCATTGAGATACACATTCAGTTCATCGTCCGTCAAGTGTTTCTCACCATGATAAGTTGCACTTGCTTTCCTACAAGCATCATACGGAATCCAACACTCATCCAATCCATCTTTCTCGTCATTATGCACATCCGTCATCTGCTGTCCATGTCCAGAATAATGGATATATACCACATCGCCTTGCTTGCATGATGCCGTCATTTTCTTGAATGCCCCGACAATGCCAACCTTTGTCGCCTGTTGATTTACCAATATCGTGACAGATTTGAAACCTGCATTTTTCAGCATCGCCTGAACAAACGGAACATCCTTGTCGCCATTGATTTTATTCCAAGCCTTATCCTGCTGTTCGCCTAACCCTATAACCAAAGCTCTCTTTGTCTGTGCTGTAATAGACAAAGAGAGCAATAGGAGGATGTATGTGATGATTTTTGTTTTCATCCAGTATTCATGTATATATATAGGTTACTTCTCAAAGTGTCTTATATTAGTCAACAAAGTTTCTTAAGATAGTTGCCTATTTATCTTAGGATACTTTGATCTACTTATTTGAAGTGTATATACTAATTTAAAAGTGTACCACTTTCTAATTAAAAAGTGTACCACA
>ERZ1026858.442-NODE-442-length-22578-cov-25.623718_pt1 | contig 22578 bp, 20 predicted proteins | sample MGYA00380159_ERZ1026858 | MGnify/ENA primary metagenome ERZ1026858 (study PRJEB33269, sample SAMEA4719795) | human gut metagenome | biome: human-associated habitat; feature: organic feature; material: feces | place: Cameroon | collected 2013-10 ...
TGAGTTAGAAGAATACGCTGCTTCTTTAGTTATCACTCAAATTAGGGCTTAAATTTGAAAGAAGTAACTTCGCTGCTGAATTTAAAACATCAAATTATGTACAGCAGTGAAGATTTGAAACTTTTTCGATAAGTCATGAGCAAAGCAAGCTTGCTTGAACTTTGCCATGGCGAGAAAAAGTATGAAGCTTTTTCGATAAGTCATGAGCAAAGCAAGCTTGCTTGAACTTCGCCATGGCGAGAAAAAGTATATAATACTTAATAAACAAGTTAATTTTTAACATCTCAATATATAGGCACTTGCAAAAGTGCCTATACAAAGGGCTATGCCCTAAATTGAGCACTAACGAAAATTCAAAAAATCAAAATATTATGCGAGATTTTAAAGACATTAAAGTAGCTGTAGCCGGTACTGGCTACGTAGGACTGAGTATTGCGACACTTCTGTCGCAACACCATCATGTAACAGCAGTAGACGTAATACCCGAAAAGGTGGAGAAACTCAACAATAAGATTTCTCCTATTCAGGACGATTATATCGAGAAGTATTTGGCTGAAAAGCCTTTGAACCTTGTAGCCACTCTTGATGGCAAGTCCGCATACGCTGATGCCGACTTCGTGGTTATTGCAGCTCCTACCAACTACGACCCAGTAAAGAACTACTTCGATACTACTCATGTAGAGGAAGTCATCGACTTGGTATTGGAAGTTAACCCTGATGCCATTATGGTCATCAAGAGTACAATTCCCGTAGGCTATACCCGCAACCTCTATTTGAAATATGCCCAGAAAGGTGTTAAGAAGTTCAACCTCCTCTTCTCTCCAGAGTTCCTTCGTGAGAGCAAGGCGCTTTACGACAATCTCTACCCAAGCCGCATCATTGTTGGTTATCCTAAGATTATCAACCAACCCGAGTTCGAAGCTGAAAACAACGCCATAGAATCAGTTACCAACGTTGAGATGCTGAAAGAAGCAGCTAAGACTTTTGCATCTTTACTCTTAGAAGGTGCTATAGGCAACCGTGAGGAAGGAGAAAAATCAAAATTGAATAATTCTTCATCGCCAGAGGCGACCAATTCAACACTCAACACTCAAAATTCAAAATTCAACAAGGGTATCCCTTGTTTGTTTATGGGTATGAAAGAGGCTGAGGCCGTGAAATTGTTTGCCAACACTTACCTTGCTCTTCGCGTAAGCTACTTCAACGAACTCGATACTTACGCAGAAGTTAAGGGCTTGGATAGCAAGGCCATTATCGAAGGTGTAGGTCTCGATCCACGTATCGGCACCCATTACAACAATCCATCGTTTGGTTATGGTGGCTATTGCTTGCCTAAGGACACCAAGCAGCTATTGGCCAACTATCAGGATGTACCGCAGAATATGATGTCTGCTATTGTGGAGTCGAACAGAACTCGTAAGGATTACATTGCTGATGCTGTATTGCGTAAAGCTGGCTATTATGCAGAAAACGGCCAGTGGGATGCAAGTAAGGAACAGACTTGTGTAATTGGCGTATATCGTTTGACTATGAAATCGAACTCAGATAACTTCCGTCAGTCAGCCATCCAAGGCATCATGAAGCGTATCAAGGCTAAGGGAGCAGAGGTAATCATCTATGAGCCAACATTAGAAGACGGTACAACCTTCTTTGGCAGCAAGGTCGTTAATAATCTTGATGAATTCAAAGCCAAAAGCAAAGCCATTATCGCCAACCGCTTTGATGATTGCTTGAAGGACGTGGAAGACAAGGTTTACACACGCGATATCTTCCGTAGAGACTAGAGACCCTCCAAACCTCCCTTAAAGGGAGGCTTTAGTTGGTTGTGAAGAATGCTAAGTTACAATTTCTTTAAAGATAGGCTTTTATCTGTATGAACGATTGGCAAACAGCAGATAAATCAGTATATAAGATACTGAAAGAAAATGCAAAGGTCAACAGGAAGAGTTTGACACAAGCAGAGGCTGCTTTTTGGCAAATAGCCAAAAGCAATGGTTTGGGTCAGAAATGTAGAAGACAATATATAATAGGTGATTATATTGTTGATTTCTTCTTTCGTGAAAGCCTTTTAATTGTAGAATTGGATGGAGGTTATCATAGGCCAGATCCTCAAAGCCCCTCAAATGTAAATGTTTCTTCCGTCACTGATAAGAAACCTACAGGTGATTTGTTGATGGACTTCTCTAGCACATTAAGAGAGGGGTGGAGAGGAGCAGAACAAATAGAATATGATAGAATCCGTCAAGATTGGCTTGAGCATATGGGATATAAGGTATTGCGTTTCACAAATGAAGAAGTGTTATTCGATATCGAAAGAGTAATAGACATAATTAAGAATAATTTTTAATATCCGTACCCTTCCGGATCCTCCCCCTTTAAGGGGGATAAGAGGGGGTCAATATGGTAAATTATAATATAAATCTCGAAGACAAGACGGTTCTTGTAACAGGTGCCGCTGGCTTTATAGGCAGCAATCTTGTAAAGCGTCTTTTCCACGATGTAAAGAACATAAAGGTAATCGGTATTGATTCGATTACCGATTACTATGATGTCAACATCAAGTATGAGCGTCTGAAAGAAATAGAGGCTTTGAATCGTGACTGGACTTTTGTCCACGCCTCTATTGCAGACAAAGAAGCAGTAGATAAGATCTTCACCGAAAACAATATCTCTGTTGTTGTAAACCTTGCAGCCCAGGCAGGTGTTCGTTATAGCATCACCAATCCTGACGCCTATATCCAGAGCAACCTTATCGGTTTCTACAACATCCTTGAAGCATGTCGTTACCATGAGGTTGAACATCTTGTGTATGCTTCTTCATCTTCTGTATATGGCAGCAACAAGAAGGTGCCTTATTCTACAGACGACAAGGTAGATAACCCAGTATCTCTTTATGCAGCCACCAAGAAGAGCAATGAGCTTATGGCTCATGCCTACAGTAAGCTCTATAACATCCCTTCTACAGGTCTCCGCTTCTTCACTGTATATGGTCCTGCTGGTCGTCCTGATATGGCATACTTCGGCTTCACAAACAAGCTTGTTAAAGGCGAGACAATCAAGATATTCAACTATGGCAACTGCAAGCGCGACTTCACTTTTGTTGATGACATCGTAGAAGGTGTTGTACGTATCATGCAACATGCACCAGAGAAACAGAATGGAGAAGACGGTCTGCCTATACCTCCATATAAGGTATACAACATCGGCAACAACTCTCCAGAAAACCTTCTTGATTTCGTAACCATCCTTCAAGAAGAACTTGTACGTGCAGGAGTCCTACCTAATGACTATGACTTTGAAGCCCATAAGGAACTTGTGCCTATGCAGCCTGGTGATGTGCCAGTAACTTATGCAGACACAACTCCATTAGAGCAAGACTTTGGGTTTAAGCCAAACACAAGTTTGCGTGAAGGCCTTCGTCGCTTCGCTGAGTGGTACGCTCACTATTATAATGATTAATTCGTGATACAATACACAATTGACCAATTCAGAATCGCAGGCGTTAGCCGAGAACAATTCGTAACTCAACACTCAACATTCTTGCTTAGGCAAGCGGCAAAGCCGATTACAACATTGCCGAAGGCTTCAATTCGTTGATAAATTTGTGGTCATTTGTGTTCAAATAATTAACAGTTCTGTTATCCCCCAAAGAATATCATGACATCTGAAGAACGACAACAACAAATCAATACTCTTGTCGAGCGTCTTCGTGAGTTGGATTTAAAGAAGCGTGCAATGAACCTTGTTTTGCAGGATTTCCTTGAGCAGCGAAAAAAGGATGCAGAACGCTTATCCAAACTTGATGAAATGCTTTCTCGTGTAGAGTCTTTGAAAACATCCATACAGAAAGAAACCAAGAAACGTAAAGCTGCAGAACGTAAGGCCGCATATTTGGAAGCAAAGTTGAAGCGTACAGGACTAAATAAGTGATATAAATATACATGTTATAGTAGCAACTCATATATAAAGTTCAATCCCCTATATTGAGTACAAATTAATTATATTTGATTTATGCCTAAGAACACCCATAATGCGATGCCATCACAAATTGGTACATTGTACCAGTTTTATTATTTTATACAACGATGTCTTCGTTTGAGAAAAGGAGAAGTTGTAGGATTTGAACGTTTGGACGACGTTGATTTAACAACTCCAGATGAAAACGGATATTATCAGTTGAAACATACTACAAGAAAAGGAACTAATGGCTATAAAAATATGTCACCCAGAGACGCTGACTTTTGGAAGACAATACATGTGTGGATTGACTTGATAAACAATTCTGGGCCGAATATTAGCGAGTTTATCAATCACAGTCGTTTTATTCTTGTTACAAATAAGCAGTTGGATGACAATGGGTTAATTAATGATATAAAAGAATTTCAAAACAGTAGGGTGGAGTTTTCTCAGATATTAGAAAAAATCAATAATATGATAACTGAATCTGAGAAAAAATCGCAAGAAAAAACGTCTAAAGATGGTAAGCAACCGAAAGAAGGGGATTATGTGAAATGGATGCGTGAAGCAAAGAATTTTACACAACTTGATATGTTGTTTAAAAATACTGATTTTGAAGAAATATCTATTCAAGATATTCAGTCTGAAATACATGATATTCTCAAAAATGAGAAATTCGTTTGTGCATCAAATGTAGACAATTGTTTTTCTGAATTGTTAGGAGAAATGGTCAAAGATTGGGTGGCAAAAGGTTCTGAAGGAGGAAAATACTTATCATATACATCAGAGAGTTTCTGTCAGAGGTTTCACGCTATATTTGGAAAGTATCGTGTGGAAAAGTTAAATTTCACCAGGACTAATACTAAATTTGATGCTAATCTGAAGGATAGCACGTTTATACATCAATTGTTGGATATTGATGATATACGTCCTGACGATGAGGAATTAATCGAAGATTTTATTTATCGAAAGCTTGACTTTGAGAACTCTTTCAATACTTTTGATAGAAATCATGATATAACAGATGTGGATAAGAAAAATTTTGATGATGATGTTTTGTATCAATGGAGAATACGGCATAATAAAGGAAGACATAAATTGCCTTATGAAGATGATTTTGCTGCTGCTCGTAGGGTGCTTGATGAGGTAAGAGAAGTCCGACTTAAATTAAGAAATGAAGAATTGGATGATTATTTCAGTAATGGATGTTATTATTCTTATTCAGATATTCCTAAAATAGGTTGGCTTCAGAACTGGGCTGAAAAATATTCAAAAAATGGATAGAATATATAACAATGAATTTTTAGCAGCGTGCATTGTTATTGCCATTTTGAAAACAGGTATAACAGATATCACGTTGTTAACAGTTTGTCTGACTTTAGTAATGGATGACAAGTTACGTAACAAATATGTTGTAGGCGAGACTTTTCAAAGCTATGCAAAACGTATTGTAGCAAGTACAGATTCAAAGATCAACAATAAGTATAAGGATTACCTTATCTTATTTACCAATACTATAGTCATACTAAGTCAAAATGATGCAGTTGAGATAAATGGTAAAGACATTATTCTTACTGATATCGGAGAGTCAATTTACTCACACAATATAATAAATATTCCCTCATATAGATTGAAGGATATATTGAAAGCTATACCGCATCTATGTAATAGTATAGCCAAGTGTGATATTAACGAAGTTTTCTACAAATTGAATATTGAATTATGAACTTCTATATACATAAAATACAATTATGGTTCACACGTGAAGATGCAGATCATGTGACTTATGAATTTGAGCCAAATAAAGTTAATGTAATAACTGGTGATTCTTCAACAGGCAAGTCCTCTATACTTAGAATTATCGACTATTGCTTATTGGCTGAGGAATCAGATATTGTAGAAGATGTTATAAACGAGAGTGTAAAATGGTATGGATTATCATTTCATATGAATGATACAGACTATATCATTGTACGTGATGCTCCAACATTTAATGCTCCAGGACAGTCTTTCTATTGGAAAGAGGAAACAAAGGATTTTCCATCGAATCCGTTTTCCAACACGTCAAGAGCAAATATTCTTGAGAATATCAGTTGTTTTGCTGGGGTGGCAGATAAGGAGTTGAAAATATCCAAACGCAAAAAGCTAAAGTTGTCCTTTCGTAATTTTTTGCCTTTTTGTTATCTTACAGAAGATATCATAGCAGCAATGAATACATATTTTGATTCGAAATATTTTGCATCAAAAGATATTCGTGATAATATATCTCCGTGTATGGATATTGTGATTGGCAAGGATGAAGAAAGAGAACAACAATTAAATATTGAAAAGTCAACTTTAGTGGCCAAGATAACACGAGAAAAGAAATTAAAGGAAAAAGGTGTGAAAGAAGAACAAAGGTATAAAGAGGCTCTTTCAACAATAATAAATAAAGCGTATTCATCAGGTCTTGATGGTATTAACTTTGAGAAAAATCAATCATATAATATGAAGGTTCTATATGACGCTGCGAACAAATTCAAAAAGTCATATTACGAAGATCAAGATGTTGTAAGATTGGAAGAAGTAGAATCATTATTAAAAACTACAAATGGGAAACTATACAGGCTACGTCTCATAGAAAATGAAATAAAACAATATAATGAACAGGTAGATCAAGCCGTTGATTCCTTATTACCTTTAGACTATCTTATAAACCAGTTCCAGCAAGTATTGTTGTATGATGAGACACGTATACTTATAGATGAATTGTCAAGATCATTGCAATCGATAAAAAAGAACAATGCAAATCATCAGAAACGTATACTTCCTACTGATTTCCAACAGCGCTATGATGAACTAACTGCTCAAAAAACACAACTAAGTGCCGAGAAGGAAGCATTAAAGAGAATTAAATCTCAAAAACTTGATTTTGCAAAGTATGAGTCTATTGTAGCTCTGTATAATGAACTACGGTATCTAAAACCTGCTGAGAATAAATATATAGGTGATGAAGCCCTTCAAAAGCTACAGAATGAGTATAAAGAGTTATGCGAAATATATGAGCGGTTAAGTATAGAAAATAAAAAATGTGTAAACAGACTAAATGAAATAATACTTGAGTATTATAATAACCAGCATAGTATAACATCACGATATGTTCAGTGCAAACCTCGGTATGATGAAAGTAGGCAGGCTTTAGTTCTATATAATCCTATTTCTCAGTGTAATGTTCGTAATGTTGGTAGCAAATCTAATTATATGTTCTTGCATTTATGCTTCTTTTTGGGATTGCATGATCTTATATTGCAACAAGAAGATTCGCCAGTGCCAAGTTTCTTGTTTATAGACCAACCAAGTATTCCGTATTATGGTGGACAAAAAAAGACAAAGGAAGGCAAAATTTCAGATGATGATGCCATTAAACTCAAAGATGCTTTTAGCATGCTTGACAAGTTTATATCAAGAGTTCATGATTTTGGTAACAAGAAGAATTTCCAAATAATAATGGTCGAACACGCAACAGAAGATTATTGGCAAGATCTGACGAACTTCAAGACGAATTATATCTTTACTAAAGGTGACGGTCTTATACCAGAAAGAGTAAGTAAATATTACAAATAGGATATGAATATTAGGATCGGTAATATTTGCCAGACGGTAATACATCGTGTTGGTAATAAAAACAATAGTGAAGGAATCTATTGTTCAGAATCCTTGTCTGACATTTCTGCCATAGAAGAAATGCTGATGCAGTTGATAAAGAATTCTTTCAGTTTTAATTCTTCCTATTGTTTTCAATCTATCGATGAGCTTACATTAAATCCTTCCTATGTATTCGTATCCAGAATATTTGAGGATAATGATTCTTTAATAAACAACTCAAAGTTTCTTGCCCGCTATTTGTATGATTGTAGTATTCATCCAAATATAAAGAATGGAGAGTTTTATACGCTAACGTTAAAGCACTGTTTTGTTGAAGATGAAGAAACTGATGCTATAGCTTTGTTGAAGACAGAAACCAAACATAGCTATATTTATACAAAAGAAGAACGTAATGCAATTATTCCTCATTGTGGCATAGGAACCGACTTAAAGCATTTAGATAAAGGATGTATAATTTTCAATCTTAATAAATCATCTGGTTATATAATGTTTCTTGTTGACAATGCAAATAAAGGTAATGATGCAAAATATTGGACAGAGAGTTTCCTTCATGCAGTGCCACGTAGCGACAGTTACAATCAAACAGCAGCAGTACTTACTTTACATAGAGAATTCATTGCCAGTCTTGATGGATATAATAAATTGGAAAAGTCGGAAATGTTGCAGCGTTCTGTAGAAGCTTTAAAGTCTGAAAATGTCGTGTTGGAGGATGTTGAAAAAGCAGTTTTCCCACAGCATGATATAAATGAGCACTTCGAAGCTTTTAAGAAACAGTATATTCAGAGCACTAACATCAAGATTGATGACCAATTCACATCATCTTCCAAGGCAATAGAAAAGCAAAAGACGGTATTGAAACGCATGCATACAATATGTCTTGACGGAAATGTCGATATAGTCATTCACAACGATAGCTCCTGTATAGAGCGTGGATATGATGATTATGTAGGAATGAATTATTATAAAATATATTTCAAAAAAGAAAAATGACAGAAACAAACGTTTCTTTATATAAAGAGTCACTAAGAAATATTGAGAATTTCTTGAAAAGTCTCAATTTTCCTGCTTCACAGATTATCTGTGAGGGTTTAGTTGCTGTGGTGAATCTTATTTCTGATTATCATGAGGAAGGAGTTGCGTTAAGTCCAGATATACTATTGATTAATAACGATCTGTTCTTTCAAACTTTACCATATCAACATCATATAATATTGCAGACAGAAGAAATTCATAATGATTCTTTCTCTATGGCTGTTAAAATGTGTGCACCGTTAGCAGAAAATGGTTGGAAAATGTTTTTACAGTTGATTGACGAAAGCCATCTTCAATATGGAATAGTGAATGTTTCATTGACACAAATGAGTGTGTCGCTTTTTAACCAAGTTATAGAAACCCCACAAGATTTAGCATCTTGTGCATACATCAGAAAAATAGGTAATAAGGTTGTTGAGCTTAATAGTGTAGACAACCATTGCATTATTGCTCTTAATTTGAATAGTTATGAGACGAGAATGGAAGAGGAGTTGAACAAATTAACAAATAGAGTCCTTAAAGGCTTAGATAAAGATTTTCCTATAAAGAGTGAGACTATATCATATATTAAGGACATGTTAATTGCTGCTTTGAATCATGGACATGGCAATTTAATTGCAGTTGTAGATGATATAGATTTGATTAAAAGTGAAGGCCATCTACAAAATGGTTTTTTCTTGTCTGAAGCAATTGATTTTACAAAGCTATTGTTTGATAATTATAAATTAAAATCGGACCAAACGGCAACAACTTTGAATGTTTTTACCCAATTGGTTGTGTCAATGCTAAATTTTGATGGCATAACACTATTTAATTCAACTGGTTGTGTTGTTGGATATCATTTTATAGTTGATAATAATGTAGCTAAAGGGAAAGCTATTGTTGGTGGAGCAAGAACAAAAGCTTTCGAAGCTTTAAAACAAACAAATGGTATTTTGGCTTGTTTGATGAAATCGCAAGACGGAATTATAAAATATTTTGAAAAAAATGAATGACCAAATAAGACCTTGGAGTGCATCTGTTCAAAACAGTATGCCTGCAAGCATAAAAGATGTGAGGGATATTGTTGTATATGGCAACAATAATCTTACTGTTAAGCAACAAAATCAAATAGTTGGTGCATATAATATGGAAGCCTATGATATGGCTGCTGAATATGCATGGAAAAAAGCAATCATAAAATTGCGTAATTCCCTTGCTGATCTTGGTATGGATTTTATTGCAGAATTTGTACAACGTGATGATGTGGACGAATATACACCTATAGAAAATGTTCTTACAGAAAGGGCTACAATAGACCTTGCTGAAAGATTGGGAGTTATCAATTCAACTGGTGCTTTGCATCTTAGACAGGCACAAGAATTGATTAATCATTATTTGTCAGCTAATTCTGAAGAAGAAATGTCTGCAATTGACTCTTTAAGTGTCATCAGACCATGTGTGAAATATATCCTAAGTGAGGCGAATGTTAAGGTGGCTGTAGCTTTTTCAGTTTTTCGGAAGCGTCTTCTGAGTGAAGATTTAAGGCTAAAGGATGCATCTGTTGTTCAAATAATAAATTCGCCACTGTTCTATATCCGTACTGTTATCACAATATTGTTATCTGCAATAAAGAAAAACAAACAAATTGTACAGGAACATGCGTTGGCTAATATAACTATGCTTCTTCCTGAAATTTGGGATAAATTGTCTTCTACAGACAAGTGGATGATAGGTGAAACTTATAGAGATGTTGTAGCGTCAGGTGATGTGAATGCTACGAAAGGTTTGAAGATAGCTTTAGGTAAAGTTGGAGGTTTTGACTATGTTCCTGAAACACTTCGTTCTACAACATTTAGAGAAATGGCTCGCAAGGTTATAGATGTTCATGATAGTTACAATAATTTCTATAATGAGTCTGGAGTTGTAAAAGCTTTGGCTAATTTAGGTACTAGAATTCCGGAACCAGCTTTTCTTGTTTGTCTTGATGCATATCTATTGGTTTATTTAGGTAATTATTATGGTTATTCAATAGTAGCAGCACCAATAGCAGAAGAGGAGTTGAAAAATATAAGCCAAGACAGATGGCAATCTTATTTCTCAACATACATTAATACGGATGACAGAATATTAAACAATTTGGAAACCAGAACACAAGTTTCTCGTATGAAATCTCTTCTAGAAAGTATTGAAATGACTTGTCTTAAAGAATTGCCACACGATAATCAGATACTGTTTGATTCCATAATGAAGAATGATTATGAAAAAGTAAAGAAAGTTACAAAGGCTATGTATAAGAAGTTAGTATAATGCTATGACGCAACAACAATACCTTGACTTGCTCCGCGCTCTTCGCAAGGAAGCAATGTCGAACATGATAAAGGCTTCTATTCGCCAAAAGTTTCCAGAACCTTTAGCCTCTCAATACTGTCAAAAGTTTGATGATTTCAAGATGGTTCTTGATCTATTGGAATATAAGGCTAAGCAAAATGGAAGGTAAAGTAAGAAGTAATATGCTAACATTTTCGATTAGTAACTTTTAAAAAGATAATTATGATTACAGAAACAACGACATTGTGGTTAGATACCCAAAATGCTAATATTGTTCGTGTCTTGTACATATCAAATACAGGATGGGATAGAACAATGATGGCTGATGTCGATTTGCAAAACGAAAAAGTAAATTTGATTATGGCTAAAGAATCTAATAGCCAAATAAGTGAATTCATGTATTCACAAACAGGTTTCCGTAGATTAAGCCTTACTGGATGTGATTTAAGTATTATAAACCATGCAGAAGAAGTTATTAGAAAGGTTATAAATGAAAATAAAGAGAAAGCTTATGAATATATTAATTTGCTGTATCATGTAGAAGCTGCGCATTATAATTATACTTATACAGATGCAGAGGATTGGCCGGCTGATAAGATACGCGATTCGATACGTAATTATGTCAATACTGTTCTTTATGATATAGGCGATAACAAGAATGCTTTCTATTGTGGTATAACTAACGATATAGACATACGCATGCAACAGCATCGCGATAATGACTTTAATATTGTAAAAAATCAGGTCGGTGCTTGGCTTTGTTGTGATGTAGAATCTGCAACAGAGGTTGAAAGGCTTATGGGCGAATTTGGCTATGACATAGGACGGGGAAATAAAGCAGGTAATGGAGCAAATGATGATAGTTGCTATGTATATATCTTAAAGAAAGGGTGATGTACAACGGATAATGCTATTTTCTGGAATAGCATACATGTCTAACAAGCTACCTGAATCATGTTCAATAGCCTCTTTTACTTCTCGTAATCTGGCAGTATGTACTTACAACTGTATATGCATGAAAGGACATGACAAAGATCTTGCCTCAAGAATGCAAATGACAGATGTAAAAACTATCACTCGAGAGCAGTTACGCAATCTATCGTATATAAGAATGGTAACTATAGTATTGATTTCAGACAGTTGAATGTTATCAATGATAATTCATTCCGAGATATTGACGTAAAAATGGAAGTTGGTTAAGATATTTAATTTATGCATCTTACACGAAAACTTTGAGTAGGGCCATTATGATAGCCTTTCTCTAATTTGAGGCGAAAAAAAACTCTGATAATTCAAGTACTTTTATTGGTTTCATAATTCTTCTTTTTCTATAAAAAGGAAAAAGAACCATATTAGTACTGATATATATAAATCTTTTAGATCACTTAATTAATACTATATTCAAAAAACTGATGCGGTAAAACCACTGAAAAATAGTGTGTATGTTGTATTGGTCAATTAACAGAAAATAAAACTTAGAAAATGAAAATAGGTCTTTTAACTTTTCATGATACGAATAATTTTGGTTCGTATTTACAGACATATGGTTTGTATAAAAAAATAATAGATTTAGGACATGAATGTGAAATTGTAGATTACCAGTGTGAGGCTATTTTAAGGCGTGAGTCTTTTGGAGCATTCAAGTTTTCTATAAGTCCAAGGGAAATCTTAAAGGATGTATTTATAAATCGAGTTCTTCGTAAAAAATATCATAACTTGATGAATTGGTTATTGAAGAATGCAAAAGTTAGTAGAGCTTATTCCCAGAAAAATATTCATGAGTCTAAACCTTTCTATGATAAATTCTTAGTTGGTAGTGATATAGTATGGGGTATGGATATTATAGAAGGAGATACTACATACTTTCTTGATTTTGTGGATGATAAAAAAAAGAAATATGCTTTTGCATCGTCAATAGGAAATCCTTGGAGTAATGACGATAAAGCAATCATAAAGCCACTGTTAAAAAACTTTTCAAGAATTGCAGTTAGAGAAGAAGAATCAGCTACATGGGTAGAGGAATTAATAGGGTCTCAACCAGAAGTCGTTTGTGATCCCACAATGTTATTAAATGCTGAGGAATGGAAAGAATTTGTCTCTGATAAATATAATGGAGACAAGTATGTACTTGTTTATTTCCCAACAAAGGAAAATCTTGAAGTGGCGAAATCTTATGCTCATGCTCATGGTTTAAAATGTTATGTGATAAATCATGGTTTGCCAATAAGTGGTACGACAAGTGTAAAACCAACGACAATGGAAGATTTTCTTTCTTTGTTTTATAATGCTACATTTGTTAGTACGGCTTCATATCATGGTATGCTTTTTTCTATTTATTTTAAACGTCAGTTCGCTTATTTCAATCGTGCTCATAAGTCTCGAATGAATACCCTTGCACGCAAACTTCATGTCTCAGATCGAGAAGGAAACGTTTATGATGTACATAAAATGGTACCAATAAATTATACCAAGGTAAGTGCAGCGGTTGAAGAATACCGAAACTATAGTATACAGATTCTTAAAGAAATGTTAGAAGAATGAGTAGAGTAATTTGTAATCATGATAAATGTACTGGATGTTCTGCATGTAAAGAGATTTGTCCAAAGCAATGTATCACCATGCAACCTGATGATCTTGATGCATTACATCCAGTAGTAGACGAGAGTATTTGTATAAACTGTGGTCTATGTGAGAAAACATGTCCAAATAATCGAGAGCTATCCTATAAACTACCTCATAAAGTATTGGCAGCATGGAGCAATGACAATGAGGTTAGACGTACATCCGCTTCTGGTGGAATAGCTTGCGAGCTTTATCGTTATTGGATAAAAAATGGTGGTGTTGCTACTGGTGTTGTATTTGACAGGGACGAAGGCTGTCATTTCATACTATTAGAAAAAGAATCAGACATTAAAGCTGTACAGAATTCAAAGTATACTTTCAGTGATACTGCTGGAATTTATAAGGTTGTAAAACAAAAATTGCAAGCAAGCATTCCTGTTCTTTTTATTGGCGTTCCTTGTCAAGTTGCCGGACTCTATGGATTCTTGAAGAAAGACTATGATAATTTGACAACAGTTGATATCATTTGTCATGGAATGCCACCTGCAACATATTTAGAACAGCACATTAAAAGTATCGAAGATAAGAAGAAAGAACATACACATCAACTTTTCTTCCGTGACCCCAAATACTATACATATACATATACATTTACATTAAAAAACAATAAGTGCAAAGAATTCTATAATAAGAAAGTTTTAACACGCGATAATTATCAGCTTGGTTATCACAGAGCGTTGATTTATCGTGAGAATTGTTATTCATGCAACTATGCCCGTAAAGAAAGAATATCAGACCTAACAATTGGTGATTTCTCTGGGCTTGGGCGGTTTGCTCCTTTTGAGTATGACAAACACAATGTAAGTTGTATTCTGGAAAATACAGATAAGGGAGCTGCTTTATTGAAGAATTTAAAAGGTGCTTTATCGATGTATGAAAGGCCTGTTAGTGAAGCTTTTGAGGTTGAAAAACAATTGAAATCACCATCTGTAAAACATTGTGGAAGATCTATTTTTGAAAAGGTGTACCATAAGACTCGCAATTATGAATTAGCCAGTAATGCAGCTTTGAAGGAAGAGAAAAACAGGGCTGTAAAGACGGCAACAATTCTTAAAATAAAAATGTTCTTATATAACATTCTTGTAATGCTTCATATAAAGAAAAAGTAATAATGGCTAATCAAAATACAACAATAGCTAAAAACACACTGTTCTTATCATTAAGAATGGTTTTTGTTCTTTTTGTTTCCCTATACACATCAAGAGTTTTTTTGAATGTGTTGGGTGTAGAGGACTATGGCATCAGCAATGTTGTTGCTGGTTTCGTATCAATGTTCAGTTTTCTAAATACTTCTCTTGCTAATGCTATTCAACGTTTTTATAATGCGGAATTAGGTAAAAACGGTAGTAAAGGTATTACTAAGGTCTATAACACCTCTTTGGTAATTCAAGGTATAATAGCATTATTTGTTGTAGCTTTACTTGAATCAGTGGGTTTATGGTATCTTTATGAAAAAATGGTAATTCCATCCGACAGGTTTGAGGTCGCATTTTGGTTATATCAGTTCAGTACTATATCTGCTGCTGTTGTAATTATGCAATCACCTTTTACAGCTGCTGTAATGGCTTACGAAAGAATGAATACCTATGCTGTTATAAGCATCTTGGAAGTTATCCTAAAACTTGGATTTGCTTTGGCGTTGCCTTACATAAGTATTGATAGACTATTGATGTATGGAGCATTCTATATGGTCCTGTCCATTCTAACCTTTTTGTCGTATTTCATTTATAGTAAAAAGGAGTTTAATGAATTACATTTTCAGCGATCATATAAAAAATCAATGTTTAAGGATATGATTTCATTCTCAGGATGGAATCTGTGTGGTACTTTTGCTTGTATGATACGAGAACAGGGCTTAAATATGGTGCTTAATATATTCTTTGGTCCTATTGTAAATGCCGCAAGAGGAGTTGCTTATCAAGTCTCTGGAGCATTACAAGGTTTTGTTTCTAATCTAAGTTTGGCTGCAAAACCCCAAATGGTTCAGTCTTTTGCTACAGGAGATTCTTCAAGAACAATAAAACTTATGTACACAATGAGTAAATTAAGTTTTATCTTCTTGTTTGTACTCTCTGTTCCTGTTATATTTAATATTGATTATATACTACATTTATGGTTAGGAAACGTAGTGCCAGATCATGCGGCAAATTTTGTTATTCTTGTGATTATTACTAATTTTATGAATAACCTTAATGCTCCTCTATCCAATGTGGTATATGCAACAGGAAAGATGAGAAATTATGAGGTAACTTTTAGTGTAATAAATCTATTGATAATACCGATATCATTCATAGTTTTGAAATTAGGAGCTCCTGCAGAGATGGCATTTATTGTATATCTTGTAATGACTGTATTTGTTCAGATTGGATGCTTGTTGGTGATACAAACTCTGACAAAAATATCACTTAGTGATTACTTTATGAGTTTAATTGTACCCATAGTTATAGTAGCATGTATAACTTTACCATTAATATATATAATAAATTTTTATCTACAACAAAATTTGATAGGTATTGTAATAGAATATATCGTTATTACACTTCTTTCAAGTGTTCTTTTCTATTATGTGGTACTAGATTCTACTGAAAAAAAATTTGTAAACAATATAATTTATAAACTAAAAAAGCGATGAAATATTTTATAATAACAGTTGATACTGAAGGTGATAACCTTTGGAATTATGAGAAAGGTCAAGAGGTAAAGACAGAAAATACTTTATATATTCATAGGTTTCAAAAGCTTTGTGAGAAATATGGTTTTAAACCAGTATGGCTTACAAATTACGAGATGGCAAGCGACCAAAGATATGTAGATTATATAAAGCCTAAAATGGAAGCAGGGTTATGTGAAATAGGCATTCATATTCATGCTTGGAATAATCCTCCTTTATATAATTTACCAACTAAATATTCGGGAAATCCATATCTGATAGAATACCCAGATAATGTGATGAAGGCGAAATTTGGTGTCACATATAAACTTATAAAAGAAAAATTCGGAATTGAAGTAAAAACGCATCGTGCAGGACGTTGGATCATGGACAATAGATATTTTTCTATGCTTGAAGAATATGGTATCCTTGTAGATTGTTCATACACTCCAACAATATCTTGGACAAAAACACCAGGGGAAACAGTAGAAGGAGGCTGTGATTATACAAATGTAGTTAAGTATGCTCATATGATTAATAAAGTTTATGAAATACCTATGACTATAAGAAAAACAAGAAATGTTAAATTCTTTAACTTTTCAAATGCTAGGAGTTTTATAAAGAATCTGTTGTTAGGTAAAAGCATATGGTTAAGACCTGCTACAAATTCTTTAGAAGAAATGAAATGGTTGAGTTATAAGACGTTTATGGAGTCTGAAACAGACTATCTTATGTTTATGATGCACTCTTCAGAAATGATGCCAAATGGTAGCCCATACTTTAAGAATGAAGCAGATATTGATAAGTTGTATAATGATATTGAAGAGTTATTTAAGTATGTAAGTTCGTTAGGCTATAAAGGTGTGACGATTCATGATTATTATTGTTTGAAGCAAAATGTTTAAAAAATATTTTTTCTTAGTTTATTATCTGTTGCTGATAATAATTTTGCAACTACAGCAATCAGAGGTCATGCCTTCAACAGGAATAAGATTAGTTTTTGTTGGAGCTGTAATGTGGCCGTTATATACAATACGAAAAGATGCTTTGCCAATTGTGCTGAGTTTATTTTTTACAGTTACGAATTATAATTTTTCATATTCATATATGCCGTATGAGGTATATCAATATGATATATTAATTGCTTTGGGTCTTGTTTTAGGTTATCATGACAAATCCTTTGTTAAAATAAAAGTACCAATTTTTCTTTATGTATGGCTTTTTTCTGTAACTATTATTGATATAGCCTGGAGTCTGAAGATAAACTATTTGTCATATTCAATATTAGGAATGATCCTTTTGTGGCCATATATGAATTTTGGAAATACAGACTTTTTAAAAACGATGTCACTATGTATTATAGTTACAGGTACTGTTTTGGCAAGTAGTTACTTACTTTTTGCAAGTAGATATGCAGAGGCGTATACAGGAGGTGGAGGATTTGAACGTGAAGGATGGACAGACCCTAATTATTTCGGATGTGCCGTAGGTATGGGTATTGTTGCTGCTGGAGTGGAAATTGTTCAAAAAAGATATAACATACTAATGAAGCTAATATTTGGTTTCACGATACTAATAATGTTTGCTTGCCTTGCCATGAATGCCTCTCGAGGAGCGATATTGGCTGTTGGAGCTAGTAGTCTTATTCTAATCTTAGTTGCACGAATAAAAAATCAGTATAAGGTTTTATTTGCATTGATGATTGTTGCAATGGTGATTTATCTTAATGATTTAGGATATTTCGACTTGTTAAAATATCGTATTGAAAATGATGATAATGGTGGATCTGGAAGAACAATAATATGGATAACTAAAATTGAAGCGTTCTTTTCTGACCAAAATCCATTGCCATATCTATCTTGCATATTTGGTTTAGGATTAGAAGAAGGCCGTAATCTTGCACAATTCCGATTAGTACATACTGGATTCCACAATGATTTTATAGCTTTTCTATGTGAATATGGATTTGTAGGACTATTTATTTTCATAAAGTGGTTATGGCTCCCTATATCTAAAGCAACATCAAATAAGTTGCTTGTATCAGCTGTTATTGTTTATTTGATCATGTGTAGTATGACATTAGAGCCGATAACGGCAGGTAGATTTTCATATTTTATATTTTGGCTATATGCGTTACAATTAGCTGTTTCTCAAACTGAAATTAAAAAATCAATATATGAATAGAAAAAAAATATGCCTCCTTACTTATGACCTTCGTTCTGGAGGAGCGGAGAGAGTTATTTCTCAGTGGTCTATACTGCTGCAAAATTTCTTTGATGTTTATATTACAACATTTAGAGATGAAATAATGTATCCTTACGCTGGTACGTATACTTGCTTAGATGTAAAAGATAGTTATGCTTCTCCTTTACATAAAATTTGTAATGTTGTAAAGAGAGCAAGAGCATTAAGCAGATTTGTTAAGAAAAATAATATTGATATTGTCTTAAGCTTTTGTAATGAATGTAATTTGGCGAATACTGTTTCATTTCATAAAGCTATTAAAATTTGTTCAATAAGAAGTGCTTCAGATTTGTATACAAATACATTTGTAAAATATGTCGTTTTATCAAAAAAGAACAGGATTATTATTCAAACTGAAGCTCTGAAAAAAACAATGCTTGATAGATATGGAAATACAATTTCTAAGAAACTTTTTGTCTATGGAAATCCATTTGATGTATCTAAAATCAAGACAATGTCAATGGAACCAGTTTCAGAAAGTCTTAATAATATATTGAATAAGCATCGTTGTCTTATTAATGTTGGTTCTTTTAAAGGAGCTAAAAACCATGCCAATCTTTTAAAATCATTTGAAATTATAGCAAATGAAGTTGATGACGTTTTTCTGATTTTGGTAGGTGCAAATTTATACAATGGTGATTCGGTAAGAGAAATGGCTAGAAAAAGTAAATTTGCTGATAGAATAATCTTTACAGGAGAAACAACAAATCCGTTTGCAATTGAAAGTAAATGCAGTATTTTTGTCTTTCCTTCTTTATCAGAAGGTATTCCAAATGCTCTGGCAGAGGCAATGATAGTAGGCTTACCTGTTATTTCCTCAAATTGTCCAACAGGACCAGCTGAGTTATTATCAGAAACTCCGTTTAATATAGAGTATAATAATGATGATTATTGCAATGCTGATTACGGAGTATTAGTAAAACCTTTTTCTTGCGAATCAGATTTTTCTTATGATAATATTAATGACGAAAACATTCGATTTGCTAAACCAATTATAAAAGCTCTAAAAGATCAAAATTATTATGATGATTTGAAACTAAAAGCAGAGCGAGGTGCCTCACGTTTTGATATAGAAAGTTATACAAATGGATTGGTATCACTTATTAATTTGATTACAGATGAAAAATAAGAAAATTAGAGTAGTAGTTATTTTAAGTTCTTTCTGTGTAGGTGGGGCTGAAAATATGGTTTATGAATTAACAAAAAGTTTTGATAAAAATGAGGTGGAATGCATGGTTATATCCTGCTGTTCTAGAGAAGGATCTATCCTCGAAAAAAAAGTTGATGATGCTAAAATCAATGTATATTATGGTAATTGTCAAGGAAATATTACTATATTAAAATTAGTGGACATATATAAACATATTTCATCATTTAAGCCTGATATTATTCATGCACATATGGGAGGTGTAATATATAGTTTACCATATGTGTTAACACACAATATAAAACTTGTTGTAACTGCTCATACAACCCCTAAAGAAGCTTTTAATAACCGAACTACAAATATTCTAAAATTTCTTGCCAAACGTAATAAAGTAATATTAACGGCTGTTTCTGAAGAGAACAAACGATTGATGGCAGATTATTATGGCATTGATAGAGATAAGGTAGAGTATGTTAACAATGGAGTTGATTTGACTCGATATTACAGAAAAAACCACACAAGATTAACATTTGTCAATGTTGGACGAATGGATAAAAATAAGAACCAACAGCTTATTATAAATTTATTTAACAGATTAGATGTTGCTAGATGTATGAATCTGATTTTATGTGGTGATGGACCAGAACGACCTGTTCTTGAGAAAATGGTAGAAACCTTAGGCTTAAAAGAAAGGGTTACTTTTACAGGAAATGTTGGTAATGTTCAGGATTATTTAGCTGTTTCTGATATATATATTCAAACATCACATCGCGAAGGTTTACCTTTATCAACCATAGAGGCGATAGCTACAAAACTTCCAGTCATTTCTACGAATGTAGGAGGTATGAGAAATATTGTAAAAGATAACGGCTTTTTAATTAATGATGGTGATGAAGAGGGGTTGTTTAATGCAATGAAGTCACTATCTACAGATACCTCATTAAGAGAAATGATGGGTGAAAAATCATATGAAATTGCCAACCTTTTTTCTGCTGAATCTATGTCTGCTAAATATACATCAATTTATAAAAAATGGGTTAGAAACTAATTGTTTTTGATTGTTTTTAGCTCAGATTAATATTAAATATACATAGTGAACAAAATGACTTTCAATTTATTAATATCTTGCATGCATCAAAAAGATGCAAGTATAATAGAGCGAAGCAATGTCCAGTCGGATGTTGTAGTAGTGAACCAATGTGATAAGGACTCTGTAGAAGAATTTGACTTCGTCAATAAAAAAGGACGTAAGTGTCATGCCAAGTTTATCTGTACTACAGAGAGAGGTTTGTCAAAAAGTCGCAATATGGCAATTAGGAATGCCTGGGGCGATATTTGCCTAATATGTGACGATGACGAAACCATAGCTGATGATTGTGAAGAGAAAATATTAAGAGCGTATTCTGAGAATCCTGACGCGGCTCTTATTGCATTTGCTCTTATTCGTAAAGATATTAACAAACCGTATCCTGAAGGGAAGAAGTCTTTAGGATTTAAGCAAATCCTAAAGACTTCTTCCCATCAGGTTACGTTTTCACGTAACCTGATGGGAGACAATAATATATGGTTTGATGAAAAGATGGGATCTGGAACTGGAAATGGAGGTGGTGAAGAGAACATGTTTATGTTCTCTGTAAAGAGAAAAGGACTTAAAATGTTATATTATCCTGATTATATTGCAACAATCAATCCAAGTCCAAGTCAATGGTTTAAAGGATATGACAAAAAATATTTTGAAAATCTTGGTTGGACCGACAGAAGACTTTTTGGTCCTTTATTAGGTTTTATTTACTTAGTTTATTGGCCTCTTTTCAGACGTAAAGTGTATGCAAAAGATGGTTTGTCTATTTGTCAGGCTTTGAATTATTCTTTAAAAGGATATTTTTCTAAAAAATAATCATATTCATACATTCGATGAACAAGATATTATTAACAACCCTTTTTTCTGGTTATAATTATGGGTCGTCATTGCAGGCGTTTGCAACAAAATCCATAATAGAAGAGTTGGGGTGTGAGTGTGAATTGGTTGCAAGAAAAAGCATAGTTAAAGGACGTGATATAAGATTGGGTAAATTATTCACGATACTATGGAGAACGTTGCTTACTGTTGACACAAAAACACTAAAAGCATACAAAAGTTCATATCAGAAAACCTTGATAGGTGATTCAGTAAAAAGGTTCACTGAATTTGAAGAAAAATATCTACAACCTAAGAGAATGGGATGGTCTGAGTTGCAAAAGGAGGCAAAGGATTCCGTCGCTTGTGTTGCAGGAAGTGACCAATTGTGGAATCCTACAACGCTTTATGTCGACCCTATGTATTATCTTAGATTTGCTCCAAAAGATAAACGTATATCATTTGCCACAAGTATGGGACATGAATTTGTGGCAAAATATAACGAGAAGAAACTAAGAAAGTGGATTTCAGAGGTAAAACATCTTTCTGTTAGAGAGGATAGTGGCGTAAAGTTAATAAAGGAACTGTGTGGTAGAGAAGCTCTACATCTTCTTGATCCAACACTATTGCTGAATGGAGAGACATGGAGAAAAAAGCTTGAGATACAGAAACAAAAGAATAAATACATATTAGCATATTTTCTTGATACTCCATCTCAACAAGCAAAGTGTTGTATAAACAATCTCAAAAAGAAATACCAATGTGATGTTATTGCCATTCCTTATGAACATGAGGATATGAGTTATGCCACAAAAGTAGTGCCTACAGGTCCACTTGAGTTTCTAAGTTTGGTAGATAATGCTGTGGCTGTTGTTACCGACTCTTTTCATGGTACAGCCTTTTCAATAAACTTGCATACACCTTTCTTTGTATTTGATAGAAATTATGGTACTGCACATTCGCAAAGTAGCCGTGTGATTTCTTTGTTGAAGAAAGTAGGGCTGATAGAGAGATATGAGCCAAGTGAAGAAGCAAATACAGAGATAAACTTAGACTTTACACATTCTGATGAGA
>ERZ1026858.443-NODE-443-length-22552-cov-43.533049_pt1 | contig 22552 bp, 15 predicted proteins | sample MGYA00380159_ERZ1026858 | MGnify/ENA primary metagenome ERZ1026858 (study PRJEB33269, sample SAMEA4719795) | human gut metagenome | biome: human-associated habitat; feature: organic feature; material: feces | place: Cameroon | collected 2013-10 ...
CGACCGAAACGGTAAGGTGGTGAAGCAGGTGACTTCTTCTGACAAGAACGACACCAATGACGGCAATGGTGGTAACAGTGGTGGCGGTGGCAACAGCGGCAATACCAGCCAGGGCGGTGATAACGCTGGCGGCAGCAGTTCGCAGGGTACGGGTTCTGAGGGAACCGGCTCAGAAGGCACTGGTTCTGAAGGTACCGGAAGCGACGGCGGCCATGTAAATCTCTAGAAGAAGGTGTGTCAGTTCACTGAAAGGTGGACTTGACACACCTTTTTTTTCGTTTCTTCATCTCTTCATCTCTATCATCCTTCGCTTTGTTCTCATCGAAATCTATCTTAGCCCACATTGCAGCAGCCTTTGGTGAAAAACTTAAAGATTCCTAACGAAATCCTAGATTTTGGCAGTTTTCTGCCAATTTCCTAGCTGATTTTGTATAAAGAATCCTAATTTGCAGCGTATGTTCGGGAAAAAACCCGAAATGCTACACCCGCCCGTTTAAAATCATCGATCATACCGATAACAAGGGACAGCAAATACGTCTGCAGATGGGTAAGGTTGACATGGATGGAGAATCCGTCAAGGCACTCATGGTGGATAGTGACGCAAAGGGTGCCAAGGAACGCTCCATGTATGAGCAGGCATGCAAACGTTACGAGGAGGGATTGGAAGCAATCAAAAAGGGTATTCTTACCAAGGGCGGAACCAAGAAGCGTGACGCCGTGAACAAGCGACTGGGCAAGTTGGACAAGCAATATGGAGCCATTCGCCTGTCATACAACGTGACCTTTACCTATGAGGGTACAGGAAAGAACGAGGTTGCTACATCTATGACCTGGGAATGCAGAGAGAACAAAGATGCTCTGACAAGAAAGTTCCATGGAAAATATGTCTTGCTGACGAGCCTTGATGAAAGCCAGGAATTGAACATCTGGAAATTTTATAATGTAATCAGAACCGTAGAGGAGACTTTCCATGTGTTGAAGACAGACTTGGACATCCGTCCTGTCTATCATAAGAGCGACAATGGAATCAAATCTCATCTCAATCTTGCCATACTGGCATATTGGGTGGTAAGCGTCGCCAAATATCGCCTGAAATTGAAGAAGCATGAGAATGTGAGATGGGATGAAATCATGCGCATTGCCAGCACACAGGTTGTGGTTACTGCAAAAGTTGAGACCGTAGATGGACAGGTCATTAGTATAAGACAGAGCACAGAGGCAGAGAGTAAACTCTCCGCCATATATGATTTGCTCTACATTAACCCCAAACCGCTCGGGAAAAGAAAATCCATGCTACACCCAAATCAGACTTCAAAAAATCCGGATATTGGAAATCAGGGAGTTACATAACGGGTAGCTGCAATGTGGGTTAAGAATGAATCTTCTTTACATTAGCTTGCCTGAGATTCTCGTATTTTCAGACGTTTATTATTTCTTTGAGAATATCGGAAATATGAAGAAAATCGGAAAGATCTTGGTAATCAGACGCTTGTGATTTTCTGACAAGATGGTAGCGTTGAGGAAAATCTATAGTTGTACGACTATAACCCCTATAGTTGTACAACCATAACTCTATAGTTGTACAACCATAGCATGTATAGTCGTACAACTGTAACTTTATAGTCGTACAACTATAGGTCTTATTCTTAATAGAGAGCAGAAAATGGGGATTTCCTGCCTCTCAAACCTCCTTATTTTTATCGCTAGATTCAAAAAATGTAGGTATATGAATTTTGAGTATAAATTTTGACGGGAGGTATCTTTACAGTTATGATTTGAACTAAAAATGGAGGAATAATGATATGAATACAACAAAGTTAAGAAGAAGCGTTGCGCCGTTGGAATGCTTCTAAGGCTGAGCCGATAAATATTCGTTCATTGTCTGTTATCTTTTTTAAAAAGAACAGAAGATAACTGAATTTAATATATTACATCCACAAGCTTTTGCAGGTGACCCGGAAGTTGTGGTTATCATAAAATGATAAAGAAATGAGAATTTTTACAGTAACTACTTAGCACCCCTATAGAAGAAAATACCAAAGAGAAAGGGTGGCTCACTTTATTTTCAAAGCGGACCACCCTTTTTGATGTTTAAATATCAGAGCCTATTCATTGCCTATAGATAACTAGGCAGACAGCATTATCTGTTTCTGACAACCATCTTCTTTCCCTGATGAATATATATGCCATTCTGATGAGCATGATCTACTTTCTGTCCTAAGACATTATACCAAGATTCATCAGAGCGACCCTTATTCTCCTGCTGGATTTCCTTGATGCCGGTAGAAACCTGTGATGTGCCATAAGCACTCAAACCACCATACTCATTTACAGCCTGAACCTTTACCTTCTTATCCTGAACAGTAGCAGGCAGTTCGAAGGAAGTCTGCTCGGTAAAGCCGATAACCTCATCACCTGCTGTAACAACATAACAGATGGCAAAAGGAACTGCATTCCATTCCAGACGACCGTTCTGGATAGTAACTTCTGGCTTATCGCAAGCCTCAGTCAAGAGTGTCGGCTGCCAACCATCATTGCCGGAAAGCACATTCTTAACAGTGTAACGGGCAGCCTCATCAGCAGAGAGTACAGCCTTCTCGCTCTTGCCGGTTACCTTCTGTCCGGTCTTGGAATCCGTATAATAATAATCAGTAATACGATGGCTTAAGTCAAGTGGATTACCATTTCCATCCATGGTATTATACTCAGCCCACAACTTAGGAAGTCCACCCATGGTAGGATACCATCCTGCAGCCGGAATTTTGACATACGACTTGGTATTGATAAACACGGTGATAGGCGATTCGTGCCAAGGACGTCCCAACCATACATCTGTTTCTGCAGGATTACCTGGAGCAGTGATGATATTGTTCATGAATACATATCCCCAAGTTGTACCTGCTCCATGATTAGGAGCAACGATATAACCACCACTCTTACGAACAATATTGATAGTATCCTGATCCAGATAAACATTACCCTGACCATAGATAAAGTCAACAGCTCCCTCTATCCAACTGTCCTTGATGTAATGACGGTTGTTGAGTTTGGTGGTAGTGAGCCATGTGTCCTGATAAGAAAGCAAGCCTACCTTATTGAGAACCACACGGTCACCAATGGTATAGAGTGCCAGAGCCTGAGGGCCATTGTTCTTTTCTACTCCGTATGAATTGACAAAATTGATGCCCTCGAAATAGAGATTATCAGAATTGGCTGTCATGGTTGCTCCATCGTTCACCTTATAGGCTTTGTCTCCACCAGAAAGACGGTCGTCCGAAATACTAACCAGATTACGGTCCTGACCAATCAGATGAATGTATGGCTTGTCGGCAGGAATATCATGATGTCCCTTATAAACACCCTTCTTGATGAAAATAAGCCAAGGCTGGGTACGGTTAGCAGGTGCAGCATTGATAGCTTCCTGTACTGTAGCATAATCACCAGTACCATCCTGAGCCACAACAGCATCGAAGAGACGGGCAGCAGGCTGCTTACGCTCCATGGTGGTAAAGTGGATGGTTACACCCTCAAAAGCATTGCCGCTTCTATCTGCAACAGCTCCGGCAGGCAAGACAAACGTATATGCCTGATTATATTTCAAGCCACTATATGGATAAACCACGGTCTTACCGCTGACTGTTGGAGTCAAGACTTCGCCATCAAGTACAGCATCGCCCTTACCCAACACTACTTTTTCATCAAATGTCAAGATGATTGAACCCGTAGCAGAAACTTCTTTGTCATTACCTGCAGGAATGACAGAAACCAACTTAGGAGCCTGATGATCATCAGCCAGATCAGAATCGGCAGTTACGAAGATTTCAGCTACAGCAGTACCATCATTGGCACTCTCTACTCCAGTCAAAGGAGAATCATAATCTGGCATAAAGCGTACCATCACCTTAGCCTGACCATCACAAGAAGCAGGTAAGGTAAACTCCTTCTCATCCCATCCACGATTAGGAAGATTGTAAGTTCCTACAGTCTCATAATCCACACCGTTGGTACTTACCTGCATATAATTGACAGAGTAAGCATTGTAGTCATCACCCATGGCAGCAGCGACCTTGATATTCTTATATCCGATGGTAGAGAATGAAATCTCAAAGTAATTCTTCTCTGTCAAGGCACGCCATACACGGGCACTATTCTTATCTCTCATCACGGAAGCAAGCCATGACTTCGAAGTTCCAGCTGCATCACGCAACTGCAACAATCCGGCATTCTCACTCTCGGAAGCAAAATCGGCAGCAACATCCTGACGGGCTGAAAGATTATGCAAATCCCAAGCTACGATATAATCGCAGGCAGAATAATTGGCAACAAGAGTATTCTCACCATCCATCGTAATGGTACGTTCCTGCTGAGTAGATAAATCATCCCAATGCGTAAATGTCAGGATTTTGTTACTAGCAGCTGTCAGTTTCACATCAGTACCTTCTTCATAATAATGTACTCCATCTACCACATTTCCTTCAGGAGCCATTGTCACCATGTGCTCCAAGGCTCCTGATGTCAAAGACAAATTGAGGGCATAAACCGGTTTATAAGTATAAACAGCCTTCAGACTGGTATTAGCCTTGATGGCAAAAGAATAAGGATTCTCCTTGCTTACAGTCTTATCATTCTCATCAATCCACTTCTCGAAATGATAACCGAAGTTCTCTGAAGCAGTCAAAGTTATCTGGGTATCCTCATCATATACGCCACCAGCAGGCAACTGGGTAACGACTCCTGCCTTTGAGTCGCTTGAAGTGGCAGAAAGCGTATAGCGCTTCACCTGGGCAGCTGTACCTTCGGTTGATGCCACTAACTCGACATTGGCAAAACCATACTGCTTATTGACAGCCACACCCTTGATGTAAATCTTGACCTGAAGTTCATCACCAGAAGCCGGAATAGCAGACAAATCAAGTTCACAATGGGTATAATAAGGAGCATTCTTGGCATTCTGAGGACTGACTCCCATCTTCAGGTCATAAGTCTTTCCGGCAGAGATCGCCACAACATCTACAGTACCGCCATTGGTACCTAACTTGCAGACATCAAAGCTGAAAGTCTTACCCACGAGGGTTAATCCCTTTTTAGTCTTCACCGAGAAAGTAATGGCATTCTCCTCATTATTTGCAGATACCACCGCCTTTGGCTGTATCTTACTTACAACGAGGCTTCCAGCCTTGTTGGTACCTACGAAGCCTAAACTTTCTCCTAACCTGGCACTGGTATATGAGAACAAACCATCCTCAGATACCGTAGCCTCCAGCGCCTTGTCATCACCCTGATTAAAAGGCCGACTCACTTTTACATCCGTTGCATGAAGGGGCGTCCCCACCAACAGCAACATGAGCAAAAGCAATAGATTTTTAAATTTTGTCATAGTTCGTTTATTTTATGATTGTATGTATGGAAATACTAAATGACAGTTACTTGAAATGACGGTTACTTGATTACCACTTTCTTTCCCTGATGAATAAAGATGCCCTTAGAAGGATTGGCAACTTTCATCCCTGATAGGTTGAAATAGGTATTTTCGCCAGCATTCTCTTCTTCTGCAACAACTTCCGTGATAGCATTTGCAACACTATCCATTGTTTTTCCGCTGATAACTACATCGCTCAGACAAATGGTCTTTCCGGTAGCCTTTCCATTATACCACGGATATACTCTTACCAGAAGGGTTTCATCACCTTCGAGAGAGATGACAGGAGTAGCCTTCACTTCCAGCATGTTGTTGGCTGGCATGGAAGTTGGTGAGAAGATGGTATGCTGATTGGCAAAGTCAGGTTCCTTGGAATAATTGATATGGCAGCGCATACCATTTCCGCCACAGCCACAAATCAACATACTGATATTATCGATGTTGAGCTTGGTACCCTTGGCTGCCTGAATGCCAAACTGAATATATCGGGTAGAAACTTCGTCTATTTCTCCTTCAGGCCAGGCATCGCCAAGAATCAGATTACGCTGGGTTTTATGAGAAGCATCATAGCCTGTCCACTCTGGCCAGACTGTCTTGGCATTAGGACTGGAATATTTCTGCACATACATGCCCTCCCAGGACTCAGGAATGACAACAGCAGGTCCGGTGAGTTCACATTCATCATTCTTTTCCAATCTCCAACAAGCCTTCACCTCAGTACCGCCTTCCATGCTCATGGCTGTTGCCTTTACAGGAATTTCTATGCTCTTGCCATTCTGCTTAACAGTAACAGTACCGGCATTCTCTCCTGTCTTGGTAAGTTCCAATTTCACATAAAAACTCTTGACCAAGGTTCCGCCAATATAGGGAATCGTAAGCTGGCTAGCCCATGTAGTCTTATCAAGAGAAACAAGCAGTCCGTTGTTTCCCATCACCTCAACATTTCCCTCAGAAGGATTCAAACCAAAACCATTGATAGAGATTTCCTTGGCCAAGGTCTGGCCCTTGTAACCTTCTCCTAAATCAGCCTGAGCAGGAGAAACACTCAAATCAGAAGGGATAACGATATAGTTGGACAAGATGCCTGCATCTTTCAAAAGCGAAGCTGCCAAACGAGCGATAAGGGTAGCACCAACAGCCGACAAGTGGGTACTTCCGTTCTGGTCGCCTAAGAGATTATGACATTTCTCATCGCCATAACTCAGATACAAATCCCTGGTAGCAGTTGTCAGATTGATGAAAGGCACATTCATCTCTTCAGCAACAGACTTCATCTGGAATACATAGTCCATGGTATGATCTGTAGAAGGCAAGCTCTGGTTTTCCTTGACTCCTTCAGCCGTAAGCAGACTATACTTATCTCCCAGATCGTGCTGACCGCTACGGCGAATACTATTACCTGAGAAATACATACGGCAAATAGGAGCCACAAGAACCGGATTACAGCCCAGAGCACGAGTCTCTTCTACATACTTGCGAAGATACTCCTTGTATGTACCAAACGGAGTTGTACCACGATAATCGGTGGCAGCAGCCTTGTTGGTATCGCCCACCTTATTATAATAGGCCTTCAGCTCATCGCCATCCATACCATTGGTCTTCTCATCATTATGAGAGAACTGAATGAGAACGTAATCGCCAGGCTGCATCTGCTTTTTCACACTCTGCCAAAAAGCGGCTTCTTTGTAAAAACTCTTACTACTGGCCCCAGCCTTTCCACGATTATTGACAGTTAGTCCTGTAAAGAACTGCTGAAAGTACTGAGCCCAACCGCGAGTATTGGTGCTACTTTCATCATAAGTCTGCATAGTGGAATCACCAATGGTATGCACATTGAGAGCATGCACCTGGAGCATGCCACATAACGCCATGACCACGAACAATAATTTCAAAAAACGTCGATTCATTTGTTTAGCAATTTTAAGTTATTAAATAAATAGTGAGAACATGTGTATCTCGGTTGCAAAATTAACTCAAATATACTAAACCATAGGGTGAGATTTGCTCCAAACAGGGGGTATTTTTGGAGCAAATCTCTTTATTTTCAGGTATTTTTTGCTTTTTGTCTATATTCCGAAGGCGACATACCCGTTATCACCTTAAAAGTCTTGCCAAAATACTTCGGATCGGTAAATCCGCAAGCATAAGCTATTTCAGATACTCCCTTATTACTTTCCAGAAGGAATCTCTGAGCATGCTTGATTCTGGTTTCACGTAAGAATTCTGCCGGGGTAAGACCCAGCATCTTCTTCATTTTTCTATTCAAGCTGGAACGGGAAACGGCAGCAGATTCCGACATTTCAACAATACCTATCTCCGAATCAGAGAGATGAGACTCGATAAACAGAATGACACGTTTCATCATCGCATCATCCTCTTCATCGACAGCTATCTGTAAAGAAGTTTTGGTTTTATCTACACGTACATCAACTACCTGTCTATCTCTATTTTCCAACAGGGTCAAATAAGCAGCCAAGGTTTCCTGTTGTTTGCGTTTGACATTGCGTATATATAAATAGATATATACTGCAACTAACAAGAAGACAACAACAAGCAGGATTCCCAGCAACCGTGCCCATATCGTCTCAGAGAATTTTGGAGTAACATGAATTTCAAGCGTCCTGACTTGTGGTATCCAGGTACCCATTATTCCCGTACACATCACCTGAAGCTGATAGTCGCCAGGCTGCATATCAGACAAGGTTAGCATGTGCTCTCTGCCGATATAGTTCCATTTGTCTTGCTGATGTAGCCTATAAGCATAACGTACGTTTTCTGTATCAGTATAATCCAAAGACGAAAAACCTATCTGCAGATTACGCTGGTTGCTATTCATCTTGAGTTCACGAAGATGGCTTACGGCATAACAAACAGAATCATTATCCAGTCTTATTGATGTAAAGACCAGATTGGACTTCTGTTGCTTAGCAAACATTTTTTCTCCTGAAACAGAAAACGCTCCATTGAGTAATCCAAACACCCATCGTCCATCAGGCAGACACATAGGATGCGCATCGCTATACCTATGTATCTTGCCAAAGAAACTTTCATCATAGCTTCTCGTCTCCCCTGTCTTCACGTTCAGCATCATCAGACAATTGCCACCCACTACCCAAATCCATTCTTTCCGGTAAGGAGACATGGCAACTATTACATCCGTAGCCAATCCATTTGCCTTGTCATAATGGGCAAACTCTAAATTCTTCGACAACAGATCACGACTCAATATCTTATTGATTCCTCCACTCTCTGTACTAACAAAAAACTGCTGTCCAGGCAAATTCAAGATGTCCATCGTTGCATTGTTGCTCAGACTGTTTTTGCGATGCGCCTCTCTAACATGCAAGTTCATCGACATTCTGGAAATCTTTTTTTCCGGCATTTTACCTATAGCCAAACCGCCTGTTGTTGCAGCTAACATAATGTGATCTTCTGTAATATACAAGTTTCTCACTCTCCATCCCACAGTTTGTGCAACCTGTTCTATCCGATTATCAGCAAGACAATATATTCCATCAAATGTAGCCACCCAGATACGCCCCTTTCTGTCTTTCTTCAGGTCGTATATGGAATTGGCTTCTGTAGTTCCTAATGAAATATGCTGAACGGCAAATCCATTGTCTTTTCTCTTCAATCTATATAATCCATCAGGCTTGGTTCCTAAGATATAAACATCTTCTGAAACCTGCAACATGCAATAGACTGAAGAAGAAAATGAAGTACAGACAGAAGATAAATCACCAGATGGAGTAAGATAACCTGAAAACCGATTCGTCTTGTCGTATAGAGCAACGAGTTGATCCTCTTTGGTTGTCAGCCAATAATTAGAATCAGAATCTATATAGAAACATCTTACCTGTGTTGGTTTAGGCAAAGTCCATGGAACAGCAGGTGAACGAACAGAAATCGTCTTGATGATGCTATCTCCTTCAATCTCCCATGCCACCCCTTGCCTATCCACAATTTTCCTGCTGGAGGTTTTTATCTTTTTCTTCTTGTTTACTAAAACAGCCCGCTGCTTTTTCTGATTAGTAAGCGCTCTGTTCTCTGCATCAGAAATAGAAAAGAAAGCCCCCTGCTCCAGAGAAAAGAGAAACCACCTTTCGTCAACCATACAATAAATATTACCGTTTGACGCTAATTCTATATCTCTTATGCGATTACTCATCAATGGAGAACCATCACCCGCCTTCGACTTAAAGGTTACAAAATGATAGCCATCAAAACGGGTAAGACCTTCCCACGACGAAATCCACATAAATCCCGTCTTATCCTGCAACATCTTGGTTATATGCCAGAGATTCATTCCCTGACTCTCGCTATAAACTACTTTTCGGGTGGTTTGAGATGCCCAAAGGCAAGAACATATCAGGTGGAACACCAGAAACAATAAGATTCTTTTCATAGATTCTGTTTTAAGCCGAGTAAGCAGAAGAACTGTACTCAACTCTTTTGTTTATTGTTAATAATTTACTTCATTCTAACTTAGACGTGGATAAGGGATAAATCCCCTCGTCTAATGCGAGAACTCCATCCTGCCTCAGGACACACTCTCTATGTGCAAAGATACAACAAAAAAATCAAACGACCAAACAGAATTGTTTATTTCTGATGCGTTTTGCGTAGAAAAGCGGCTCAGGAGAGGTTGTCTATCCACGGACAATCTCCCCTGAGCCCTAAAAGGTGTATGCTCGTACGACTATTAAGGTTGTGGTTGTACGCTTAAAAGGTGATGTCACTAGGCTCAGCAGACCTGCCGACTAGGCTCAGAAGGTCTGCTGAGCCTAGTGGCAACAGTCAAGAAGATACCTTCCAGAACCCCGAAAGATACCTTTTTGCACCCCGAAAGATATATTCTTGCGACCAAGAAGATACATCCTTGCAACCAAGAAGTCCCATGCTTCATCAAGAATAAACCAACTCATAATTGGTACTTCTCCCTCTCCCGTGGGGCTCAATATGCTTTTGGTTATCAAATTAGCGGTAGAATATTTAGCCTTAAGGATAAATGATACCACTTCTTCCTGTATGAAACAAAGCAGCATGCCAGGAGAACAAACACCCGGCATCCAACTTATCGAATATTGCAAGTTTTGCGGAGATTATTTGGCTTATTCTCCGCAAATTTGCGGAGAATAGCAACAGAAAAGATGAAAAAGGCATATTTATATACTAACCCACAAAAACTCAGTCTTACAAGAACGCAATGGTCAAACCCGCCATCACGATGCTTACCATCGACATCAGTTTTATCAAAATATTTAACGATGGACCCGATGTATCCTTAAATGGATCGCCCACCGTATCGCCCACTATCGTGGCCTTGTGGTTCTCGCTACCCTTGCCGCCAAAACTGCCCTCTTCTATCATCTTCTTCGCATTATCCCATGCGCCTCCAGAATTTGACATGAATACGGCTAGCGTGAATCCGGCAGCCAGACCACCCATAAGAAGTCCCAATACGCCGGCTACACCCAAAACCAAACCTACTACAATAGGAATAATAATGGCCAGCAACGATGGGATAATCATCTCGCGCTGAGCACTACGGGTACTAATCTCCACACATCTTCCGTAATCAGGCACAGCCTGACCCTCAAGGATTCCCTTGATTTCCCTGAACTGGCGGCGAACCTCCTGAACCATGGATTCTGCAGCTCTGCCCACGGCTCCCATCGTGAGTCCGCAGAACAGGAAGGCGGCCATCGCTCCCAGGAAGGCACCTACCAATACCTTCGGATTAATGAGATTCACTTGGAAGAAATTGATGAAATCGATGGTGGTGGCACTCGTAGGTTCAAAGAGATTTCCGGCAGCATCCACATACTGCTTGCCATTCTCCACGGCTCGAATCATAGCTATCTTAATCTCCTCGATATAAGAGGCAAGAAGTGCCAATGCCGTGAGGGCGGCTGAACCGATGGCAAAGCCCTTGCCGGTGGCTGCCGTAGTGTTGCCCAAGGCATCGAGGGCATCGGTGCGCTCACGAACTTCCTTGCCCAATCCGCTCATCTCGGCATTACCTCCGGCGTTATCGGCGATAGGACCGTAGGCATCCGTAGCAAGGGTGATACCGAGCGTTGACAGCATACCTACGGCCGCGATGCCAATGCCGTAAAGTCCTGTACTGATTGACTTTGCCGACATCGACATATCAAAGCCATTGGCGCAGAGGAAACTCAGCATGATGGCCACCGAAATGGTTACCACAGGAATCATGGTTGAAATCATTCCCGTTCCAATGCCCTTGATAATCACCGTGGCAGGTCCCGTCTGCGAAGCCTCAGCTATCTTCTGCGTAGGCTTGTAACTCTGCGAGGTGTAATACTCCGTGGCCTGACCGATGATGACACCTGCCACCAATCCGCTGATAACGGAGAAGGACAGTCCGAGCCAATTCTCAATGCCCAGGAGATATAATATTACAAAAGTGGCTACGGCGATGAGACCGGCGCTCACGTTGGTGCCGAGACCCAGAGAATGGAGCAGATCTTTCATGGATGCGCCCTCCCTGGTACGCACCAGGAAGATGCCGATGAGCGAAAGGAAGATGCCGATGGCGGCGATAATCATAGGGGCTATAACGGCACGAAGCTGCATATCGCTGTTCATGGCAAAGGCGGTGGCGCCCAGGGCGGCGGTGGATAGAATAGAGCCGCAATAGCTCTCGTAGAGGTCGGCACCCATGCCGGCTACATCGCCCACGTTATCGCCCACATTATCGGCTATGGTGGCAGGATTTCGAGGGTCATCCTCAGGGATGTTTGCCTCTACCTTTCCCACAAGGTCGGCACCCACATCGGCAGCCTTGGTATAGATTCCTCCACCCACTCGGGCAAAGAGTGCCTGGGTGGATGCTCCCATTCCGAAGGTGAGCATGGTGGTGGTGATGGTGATGAGGGCTGTGGATTCGCCTGCATACACGGCGTTAAGAACAATAAACCAGATGGCGATGTCGAGCAAGCCGAGTCCTACCACCACGAGTCCCATTACGGCTCCGCTGCGAAAGGCTATCTTCAAGCCCTTGTCGAGTCCGGTTCGTGCTCCATGGGCTGTACGTGCCGAAGCGTAGGTGGCTGTCTTCATGCCGAAGAAGCCTGCCAAGCCCGAGAAGAGACCGCCGGTGAGGAAGGCGAACGGAACCCACGGATTCTGCACCTTCAAGCCGTATGCCATGAAGGCGAAAACGATGGCAAGAACAGCGAAGACTATCGCCACCACCTTATACTGCTGCTTGAGATAAGCCATGGCGCCTTTTCTTACGTGTTCAGCAATTTCTCTCATTCTGTCGGTTCCTTCGTCTTCATTCATCATGGAGCGGAAGAAATACCATGCCATGCCCAATGCCACGATGCTGGCTATCGGGATGAGCCAAAAAACTAATGGAATGTTGTTCATAACGGTATAATTTATTTTGATTAATACATCACCTTGCGGGTGATTACCTTGCCCTTTGCATCTATCTGCTTCACGATATTAACGCCCTGATGCTTACTATCTTGCAAAGCTCCATTCAAGGAATAAATTTGCTGCTGAATGATGGCTGCTGAAGAGGATGAAGAAGAGGAAGGAGAATTGGCTTCGATGCCCTGGATGCCTGTGATTGGCTCGCCCTGATACCAGTGGGCAATGTCTTCAGCAGACAGGGCATAGCTGTAGATGCGGAGGTCGTCGATGTTGCCCTTGAACAGTGGGTCGGCACTAAACTGGCTCTTTCCTACATAGCAGCGACTCAGGTTCAGCATGGCTGGCGTGCAGGTCATCTGCTTGCTGCCCTTCTGCTTGCCATCCACATAAAGCACAGCCTCCCTATTCTCATCAAGGCTGACTACCACATGATGCCAACCGGTCTGCAGACGAGATGCCGAAAGTATCTGCTCCACTCCATCGTGCTTGATGACAAAGCGCATCTGGCTGCCATTGCTTGGGGTGAGGAACATATATTCGTCGGTGCCATTGCCGAAATCGAAGATGCGGGTCCACTGGGCACCCGTATTCTTCCAGTAAACCCAGGCTCCGATGGTGAAGCAAGTCTGATTACCCACCTGTGCCGGCAACTGCAGGAAGGCATCCTGACCATTGAGCACGAGGCTCTGGGTGCCCTCTTTCTTGGATGAAGAAGCGTAAGAGATGGTTCCTGCCGACACGGCATCCATCAGATTAATGGTGGTATCGCGCAGACTGCCCTCCATGCTGTAAGAAGCCACCAGCGTAGCGGTCTTTGGAAATTCCACCTGAACCTCATCGCAGGTCTTCGACATGTTGCTGGAGTGGTCGATGGCCTTCAGCTTATATAAATAGGTATGGCCCGGCTCGCAAGTGTTATCTACGAAAGCGGTATCCTTCACCTGTCGGCCTATCACCTGCCACTGGGCATCTTCTGCATCGGCATTGCCACGAAGCACCATGTAGCCCTCCAGATCCTTGTCTGTATTGGCATTCCAGGAAAGGAGCACGGAAGCCGTCTGAGCCTCTGCCGTTAATCCCTGCGGTACCTTAGGAGCCACGGTTTCGCAAGCCGCACCATAAGGCAGGATGCGCCAGCGCTGCTCGGTATTGCCCGTAAAGGCATGCTGCTGCACGTTGGTGCCATCGGTGGTATTCATCACCTGAAGATACAAGCCTGAATGGCGGGAACGGATGTAATAATCGCCATTGCCGGCATATTCAAACGACCACTGCTCGTTGCTGCCCATGGTGCCATTATAAGCTATCAGCGTACCGCCAGTTACGGTTGACCAGTTGAGCACATCGGCATACATTTCCTTATTATTGGCACACTGCAGGGTGAAATATCCAAAGTCGCCACCGATACGGGAATCCACGGCATTGACCACCCATTTCTGGAAAGACTTCGACTTGGAATAGGTGCCCTGGGTAAGGTTGGTGCCCGCCTGTACAGGATTGCCCGCTGCCTGGAGCACCTTTCTTGATTTCTTGTTCATGAGCACGTAATCGCCATTGGTGATAGGATATGGAGGAACATCCTCGCCGCTGGTGATGCGAACCATACGCTCGGCATTGGTCTGTCCCTTCTGATAGCCCGTACCGCCTGGCATGGTGATGGAGAAGGCACGCATCGGTCCGTAGCCATCGAAATAGACATCACGGCCCTTGGATACGAAATCATAGGAATGGGTGGTTGCCTGGCGCTCTGAAGAGCCGATGAACCCCTCTACCTTGCCATCAGGCAGGCGATAAACGGCGGCTGAGGTCCAACTGCCACGGTCCTCGGCATAACCCAATCGGCTGCCTCCTGCGGAATTAGCCTTGCAGAATTCGCCTCTTGCCACGCCATCGAAGCTCCACCAGATACCATTCTCCATGCCATATTCCACGCCTACGATGGCCTCACCCACATTGTGAAGCTCATCAGCCGTAGCCACCTTGCCATCGTTCTTCACGGTCTGGAAGAAAAGGGCATAGTTATCGAAGGAACCTGCCAACTGATGGGTGTTTCCCTCGTCGAGATAATCCTTGAGTGCATTGTACCAAGGCAAAGCCTCATCGCAATTGAGCGTGTTTCCGCCACAGATGCGGATTCCGGCGAAATCGGCATCTGCCTTGATGAGTTTGCAGATGTTCAGGAAATCGGCCTTTGTGCCTTCGTTCCATGCCGTATAATCAGGCTCATTGAATGGCGCCACACTCTCTACGGTGAGTCCTTTCTGCTGGGCATATTTCACGGTGGCCTTGATAACGCGATACCACTGCTCAGGCTTGCCCTTATAGTTGGCTGCATTGAGCGCCTCATGGTCGCAGTTGATTTCCACCGAAGTGGCTCCCGAAAGCTTGATATGGGCGATGCGGGAATTGAGGGCTTTTTTCTGGGCAGCAGAAAGCTCGCCATCCTCCCCCACCAGGTCGCTAGGCTGGAAAGAAATTCTACCCGTAGAAATCAGATTCTTGCCGATGTGGTTGGTTCCTCGGCGCACGTTACCCTCGTCGTCCCAAGCGGTATCCATGCCCCAGCGCACCACAAATTCTCTGCCTACATCGTTCCAATCGAAAGGAACGGTGGTGGAACCTACGCTTGGCTGCAAATACATTGAAGCGTGCGATGGTCGGAAATCTGCGGTCTGAGCCTGGGTATTCTGTGCATACTGTGAGAATGCTGCCAATCCCAAAGCAATGAATAATGTCGTTTTCTCCATTTAGTTGAAATGTTTTTTACGTTTATAATATGTTAGTTTGTACTAAGTTGCTGCAAATATACAAAAAAATATTGGTTCTGAAAAATATCTAGCCATTCTTTCGTGAATTTTTGAAGAATATTTTGTTTTCTCATAAAAAAGCAGTAACTTTGCCGATTCAAGGACAAAAGAGAAATCATAATTATATAATAATATCATTAAAAAGTAAAATAAACAACCAAGTAATGAAGACTCATACTACATCAATAACAAGTCACAATAAACTTCACTACCGGGAACTGCTTTCCATCGGTATTCCTATCATCATCGGACAGTTGGGAACCATCATCCTGGGATTCGCCGACACGCTGATGATTGGTCATCACAGTACGCCCGAACTGGCGGCAGCAGGTCTGGTAAACAACATCTTCGGTCTTGTTTTCGTATCTTACATGGGATTTACCTATGGTCTCACCCCTATTATCGGCCGACTCTATGGCGAGGAACGAACAGACTGCATCGGCCAAAAGGTGCGTAACTCCTTCTTTGCCAACATGATTACAGGAGCCATTTTCACCTTGGCCCTCATTCTGCTCTATTTCAATCTGGGGCGCATCGGCCAGCCGGAGGAACTGCTCACGCTCATCCGCCCCTACTTCCTGGTGAACCTGGCATCGGTGCTCTTTATGGGCATCTTCTTCACGATGAAGCAATTTCTGGATGGTATCGGACAGACCAAGGTGGCGATGTGGGCGATGATTGGCGGAAACGTGGTCAACATCCTGGGCAACTGGGTTTTGATTTACGGTGTTGCGGGATTCCCGGAGCTGGGTTTGCTCGGAGCGGGCATCTCTACCCTGGTAAGCCGCATCCTCATGGCACTGGCGATGGTGGGCATCGTGATGGTATGCAGGAAATTCGCCGAATACAGACACAACATCATTCATAGTGAAATCAACAAGGTGGATTTCAAGGAGATGAACCGTTTGGGATGGCCTGTGGCTTTGCAGCTGGGTATGGAATCGGCTGCCTTTACGCTGAGTTGCGTGATGGTGGGCTGGCTTGGCACCATTCCGCTGGCGGCACATCAGGTGATGATTACCATTTCGCAGCTGTTCTATCTGGTGCTTTCGGGCATGGCGGCAGCGATGGCTATCCGTGTGAGCCATTTTATGGGCCAGAAGGACTATGCTGCGGTTCGCCGCAATGCATATGACGGATTCCGATTAAACCTGCTTTTCTCGCTTATGATGGGGCTTCCGGTGTTCTTGCTCCGCCACCAGATAGGCGGTTGGTTTAACGATAATGCTGAGGTTCAGGCTTATGTAGCGGTATTGATTATCCTGATGATGGTATATCAGTTTGGCGACGGCTTGCAATATACCTTTGCCAATGCGCTGCGAGGCATCGCCTGCGTAAAGCCGATGGTGCTCTATGCCTTCATCGCCTACTTCGTCATTTCATTGCCTTTGGGCTATACCCTCGGTTTTCCATGCGGCATGGGCTTGCTGGGCATCTGGATAGCCTTCCCGTTTGGCTTGACCATAGCGGGCGAAATGTATCGAAGAAGATTTGAGAAGGAATTGAAAAAGATAGAAAAGGAATAAAAAAACACCTTTGCTGCGGATTGCAAATCCGCAAAGCCCAAAAAGGTTAGGACGTTTTTTAACGCCGGATTGCAAATCCGGCGGGACGCCTAGCGGGCTTGCGTTCTTGAAAAATTAAAAAGAGGGTGCATCATGAACTTATGACACACCCTCTTTTTATATGTTTTATATGCTAGCTGATCAATGATTCTTACTCAGCAACCTGCTCAGCACGATCATCTACGTTCTCACCCTCTGTAGGAGCGAGAGTAGCCTTGAAATCGGTGATACCGTACTTAGCGAGGATGTTGTACCACTGGAGGAGCTTCTTGATATCGCTGTCGTGTACACGGTCGCGATCGTAGTTAGGAAGAACCTCTGCGAAATAATCGTGAAGCTCAGCAGCTGGAGCCTTCTTGTAGTTGAAGGCGCTAGGCTTGCCCTCTTCCTTCTTGCTTACGCTGTCGAGAACCTCCCACAATGGAACCTCGTCTGCATCAGTATACATAGCGATGTCGCCAAGACTTGTAACGCGGTCTGTTGCGAAAGCTGGCACACGCTTGTGAGTCTCGTCGAGAGTCTCAACGATAAGAGTTCTGTTACCTCTTGAAACCAGTTTGTAAAGGCCTGGCTTGCCTGCAATTGAAAGAATTGTTTCCATTTTCTTTATTCTTCTATTTTTTATATGTTTCTTTTATTTTCAAATAATCCAGATGATTCAGCAGATTCACTACCTGTTCTTCCACATCCCTCACTCCATCGTTCACGATTTCGAAATCAGAACGGGCTGCGAGTTCTTCCTGCGGCATCACGGCATCTATCCACTGCTGTGCCTTCTGCTGCGAGATATGGTCTCGCTGCATGATGCGTTCGATACGCACGGGGATGGGTGCAGTAACGCAAACCACGAAATCGAAGTGGGTGCGGCGATCAAAACCGCTATCAAAGAGGATGGCACTCTCCAGCCAGTTGCAATCGCTCTTTTCGAAATCACGGGCCACGGCAGGGTGCACCACATCATTCACGGCCTGCTTGTTGGCCTCGCCTGTCAGGATAAACTGGGCAAGCACAGGCTTCTGCAAGATGCCATCGGCACTATACACCTCCTCGCCTACCAACTTCTTCAAATCAGCCTGCAAATCGGCATCCTGACGCATCAATCGCTTGGCTCCGGCATCACAGTCGTAAACCTTAAAACCATGCTTCTCCAGAATTCTGCACACATAGCTCTTTCCGCTACCTATGCCCCCCGTTATAGCTATCTTCATCATAGTAGAAAAACTATCAACTATAAACTATCAATTATCAACTATCATTGCTGTTCCAGCAGGTAATCTACCCTATCCATTTCCAGCGATGCCTTGCTCACGGAGCGTGGCACACTGCGAAGCTGCAAGGTACATTTATCTGACGGATTAGCTGCCAGATCCTCGTAATCTACCACCACTTTAAACAGGCTAGGCTTGATGGTACGGAAAAGACTGGCTCCGATGGTAAACCTCACAGTCACCTTAGAAGGGAAAGTTCTGAGCACCATGCCTGGAGGCATATTGATGGCAGTAACCGGCACTTCTACCGATTCTTCGGTCAGCACATCAGGATATACCGAGATTCTAACCATAGGCGGGACTATCTTGACACCCCGAATCTTCTTGATTTTCACCGCCTGGCGGATGGTATCCTGAAGATTGCGATAGTTGAAAGGCTCTATTTCTACCACCTGAAGCTTATCAAGCTGCTGCTTGTTGGCATACACGGTAACCATGGATGGATAGAACTCGGTATGCGCCAGATAATAACTCTTGTGGGTTGTAATCTTTCCTCTAAACGCCACTGGCACCTTCTTGGAAGAGCCATAGGTGAAATAGAAATCAAACTTACCCGGCTTTAACTGTAGCAATTTGCTGGAACCATACATCTGCGAGAGCACCTGTTTCTGTACATCTGCCACTGGCACCACTCCCTTACCGGTGTCTTCATCAGCATAACTGCTGAAGCGGAAGGTAAGCGGACGGAAATCGTAAGTAACGAGTGTAAATCCTTTATCCTTTATCGTAACACGCACGGTATCAGCAAGTTCACCCGTCATTACGGCATTTCTAGGCACACCTGTCAAGCGCACAGGAATCTTGAATTCTCTCTCCATGGTCTCATTGAGCGTCATCATCAACCAGAAGACGCCGCTGAGAGCGAGAAAGAACAAAAAAATCAGAAACTCCTTATTCAGGCCACTGAACAGGAAGTTTCTGACAGCTTTCAATATGTTCCGAACACTATACATTAGAGTTCCCAGTGGGTACTACTTATGCGTTAGGAGTCTGGCTGCTTGCATCTGCAAACACATAACCCTTGGCTACAGTGATAACTACGCCACGAGCAATCTCCACATCTACAGTGTTCTGCTCAAGGTTCACACGCTTTACGGTGCCATATACACCACCACCTGTAACTACCTTTGAGCCCTCAGCCAGAGAGTTCTGGAACTTACGTATCTCTTTCTGCTTCTTCTGCTGAGGACGAATCATGAAAAACCACATGATAGCGAAGATGGCTACCATCATAATGAGGAAACTCATGCTGCTACCACCAGCAGCTGCTTGCAATACTAAATTTGTCATGTCTTTATGCTAATTGTTTGTTGAACATTTTATTAATTTCATATATTAATGTACGCGTACATTATTATATTTCATCATTGTATATCTCATCCTAAGGATATACCTCGTCTTAATGACGAGGGTTATGAGGATTACGAGCGTTATGAGAATTTTGAGCGTTATGAGGATGCTGTCCGCCTCGGTTGTTCTTGCGCTCAGGCAACTCCTTATCGATGAGTGAGCGAGAGATGAGGAAACGGCCGATGTTATCGAGCATTCCATTTACATAACTGCCGCTGCGAGGAGTGCTATACACCTTGGCAAGATCCACATACTCGTTGATAGTAACGATGGCTGGGATGCCAGGGAAAGTCATCATCTCGGCAATGGCAATCTGCATAATCACTACGTCCATATAAGCCAGACGTCCGAAATCCCAGTTGCGGCAGGCATCGCTGATGTAGCGCTGGTAAGCATCGCAATTGAGCAGGGTGGCACGGAAGAGCTTGCGGGCAAAGTCGCGGTCTTCAGCATCCTTATAATCAGGGAGCAACTCCTGGTTTGCCTTGTTTTCCGGGTCGAAACGCTTGATGGTCTTCAGCACAAAGGTATCTACGATGTCCTTGTCATCATTCCAATAGAGGCTCTTCTCCTCGAGCATTGCATCAATATCATCATTGTTCTGGATGAATGCCTTGTAGGCTTGGCGCCAGAACTCACGATCGTAAGCATAGTCGTCGAGTTCACCCTCCTCGTGATCCTTCGTCATGGAACCATCAATATAGCTAGTATAGAGATCGCTAGAGACGATGGCAGTATAGAGTTTACGAACCACCTCAATATCTTCCTCCCAAGAAGACTTCTTCACATCAATCCACTCCAAGAGCATCTTGTTCTCTTCCAGCTGCAAAGCAAAGCGGTTGAAAGCCAATCTTGAAGAAGGCTCTGGTGTACCCTCACGCTGAGCTCGTGCCAACTCAACATCATAACGCTTGCGAGCCTCCTGGGTGATTGCCACCATGAGCTGCAACATGTAGTTGTACAAATCATACGACTTGGAGAGAGCAAACATAAGCTCCTTCTCAGCATTATCAATATTATGATTGCTGTTCTGATAGTATGCGTAGGTTAACTGCACAATCTTACGTCTTATCAAATCCCTATTAATCATTCTCTAATAATTTAAAAGATTTATTTATATAATTACCTAAAACAGTGCAAATTTACATATTTAATATATAATATGCAAGAAAACGGGTAATATTTTCTATTTTTTTAAGGATAGAAGAGTGTTTTTAGATATTAGAAGGGCGTTTTTAGATATTTAACGCACCCGAAGGAAGAAAAAGTGGGCTAAAATTTGCGTATTCCAAATAAAAGTAGTAATTTTGCACCCGCTTTGCGAGAAAGCCTCGCGGAGCATGCTTAAAACAAAGCTAATCCGTGTGATGGCGAGTTAAGGCAAAATTATTATTCACAACTTAATTTAGAGTAACACAAATGAAAGAGATTAATGTAACAGGTCAGAAGCGTACAGACCTTGGCAAGAAAGCTTCTAAGTCATTGCGTAAGGAAGGTTTCATCCCATGTAACCTTTATGGTGAGAAGAAGGATGCTAACGGTGCTCCTGAGGCTTTGTCATTCGCAGTTCCATTCACAGAGTTGCGTAAGATTATCTACACTCCTCATGTATACGTTATCAACCTCATCATCGACGGTGAGAGCCACACAGCTATCATGAAGGAGATTCAGTTCCACCCAACAACAGACGCTCCTCTGCACGTTGACTTCTACGAGGTGAACGACCAGAAGCCTATCACTATCGGTATTCCAGTGAAGTTGGTAGGTCTTGCACAGGGTGTACGTGATGGTGGTCGTATGAACCTCTCTATCCGTAAGATCAACGTTACTGCTCCATACCAGCAGATTCCTGAGCACCTCGATGTAGATGTTACAGAGTTGAAGATTGGTAAGAGCATCAAGGTAGGTGACCTCTCATTCGAGGGTCTCGAGTTGGCTACAAGCAAGGCTGTTGTAGTTTGCTCTATCAAGATGACACGTAACGCTCAGCTCGCTGCACAGGCTGCTGCTGCTGAAGAGGCTTAATTGTTAAGTCATCAAGATTTTACGAACCTGAGTAAAGCATTATCAAACATTGGATAAATATTTGATTTGTGGGCTTGGTAACCCTGGCGACGAATACGCCGATACCAGGCACAACACAGGATTTATGGTATTGGACGCTTTTGCTAAAGCGTCCAATATTCATTTTGAGGATAAGCGATATGGCTTCGTTGCCGAGACTACGCTCAAGGGAAGAAAGATTATCCTGCTGAAGCCTACCACCTTCATGAACCTGAGTGGTAATGCCGTGAGATATTGGCTGAATCAGGAAAAGATTGACCAGAGCCGTCTCCTGGTAATCAGCGATGAGCTGGCCCTGCCGCTGGGTGCTTTCCGCCTGAAGGCAAACGGTAGCAACGGCGGCCACAACGGATTGGGTCATATCCAGCAGCTTATCGGCCAGAACTACGCCCGCCTGCGCATGGGTATCGGCAACGATTATCCACGTGGCGGACAGATAGACTGGGTGCTGGGCAAATACACAGAGGAAGACATGAAGCAGCTTCAGCCTGCCATCGACCTGGGTGTAGAAATCATCAAGAGCTTCGTATTGGCTGGTATCGACATCACCATGAACCAATACAACAAGCTAGGAAAGAAATAATTATAGTGATTAATGATTAGTGATTAATTATTAATGATTAGTGATTAATCTCCATAAGCATTAGAAATCATGAAAGAATCAGCACGAAT
>ERZ1026858.450-NODE-450-length-22476-cov-49.053700_pt1 | contig 22476 bp, 11 predicted proteins | sample MGYA00380159_ERZ1026858 | MGnify/ENA primary metagenome ERZ1026858 (study PRJEB33269, sample SAMEA4719795) | human gut metagenome | biome: human-associated habitat; feature: organic feature; material: feces | place: Cameroon | collected 2013-10 ...
CCGCTGGTGGAAGCAGACCGATGCCACAGGCTTGGGCTTGCAGGTAAAGAGCTGCTCACCATTCTATGCGAGTGCCCTCCACTTCGACACCGAGGAACTTGATGATGGTGATGAGAAGGAACAGCGCCACAGCTTCGACTTGAAGAAGTCTAAGTTCACCAACCTTTTCCTTGATGCAGCTCACATGGGTGTAGGTGGAGAAAACTCATGGGGTGCTTGGCCATTGGAGAAGTATCGCGTTCATTATGGCAACAAGACCTTCAACTTTGTGCTTATTCCTCAGACAAAATAGTAGAAAAACAGGGATTTGGACAAAAGTCCAAGATATTTAAACGAAAAATCCACCCCATTTGGGGCGGATTTTTTGTATCTTTGCAAACATAATTTAAGGTGTACAACCGTATTATCAATTAGGAAATAGTTTCAACCTAAAAAACATCAATAACGTACAAATATGAGAAAAGCTAAGATTTTTGCAGCCGTGCTGATGGCGATGTCTTCACTCGGAGCATTCGCACAGCATCAGTTTACAGTTCAGGCCAACAAGCCAGGAGTAGAAATTCAGCCAACTATGTATGGTATCTTCTTCGAGGATATCAACTTCGGTGCTGATGGCGGTCTTTATGCCGAGATGGTAGAGAACCGTTCCTTTGAGTTCCCACAGCGCCTGATGGGATGGAATACATTTGGTAATGTAACCCTCAGCGATGTGCGACCAGCCTTCGAGCACAATCCTCACTATGTAACTTTGGAGAGCGCAGGTGCTCGCGAAAAGCAGACCGGTCTTGAGAACCGCGGTTTCTTCGGCATGGGCTTGAAGAAGGATATGAAGTACGATTTCTCTGTATATGGTCGTCTTCATCTCATCGATGGCAAGCAGGCTAAGATTCGCGTAGAGTTGGTTAACTCTAAGAATGATGTCATTGCCAAGAAGAGCATCACCATTACCAATAATAAATGGCAGAAGCATACCGCTTCGCTGACTTCTCCTCAGACAGATGCCAAGGGCTTGATGCGTGTTTATCTGGAGAAAGGTTCTGAGAGCGTAGATCTCGACCACATCTCTCTCTTCCCATCTGACAACTGGAATGGTCTTCGTGCCGACCTCGTACAGGATTTGGCCGACCTGAAGCCAGGTATCTTCCGTTTCCCTGGCGGATGTATCGTAGAGGGTACCGACCTCGACACCCGTTACGAGTGGAAGAACAGTGTAGGTGCTCCAGAAAACCGTCCTTTGAACGAGAACCGTTGGAGAGATACCTTCCCACATCGCCTCTTCCCTAACTACTATCAGTCGTTGGGCTTGGGCTTCTACGAGTACTTCCTTCTCTCAGAGAAGATTGGTGCAGAGCCATTGCCAATTCTTTCAGTAGGTTTGGCTTGCCAGTATCAGAACAGAGATGATGATAAGAATGCCCACGTAGCCATGGATGATTTGCAGAGCTATATCGATGATGCACTCGACCTCATCGAGTTTGCCAATGGTCCTGTTACCTCTAAGTGGGGTAAGCTCCGTGCCGACATGGGTCACCCAGCACCATTCAACCTGAAGCAGATTGGTATCGGTAACGAGCAGTGGGGTCCTATGTATCCAGAGCGTCTGCAGAAGTTCATGGAGCAGATTCGTGCCAAGTATCCAAAGATCAAGATCTGCGGTTCATCAGGCCCTTCTGCCGATGGCAAGGATTTCGACTACGGTTGGGAGCAGATGCGCAAGTTGGGCGTAGATATGGTAGATGAGCATTACTACAAGAGCCCAGAGTGGTTCCGCAGCAATGCCAGCCGTTACGACAAGTACGACCGCAAGGGTCCTAAGGTATTTGCCGGTGAGTATGCTGCCCATGCCAAGAACGATCCTAACTCATGGGAGGCTGCGCTTTCTGAGGCTGCCTTCATGACGGGTCTTGAGCGCAATGCCGATGTGGTTTATCAGGCTACTTATGCACCTCTCTTCGCCCACGTAGAGGGATGGCAGTGGCGTCCAGACCTCATCTGGTTCGATAACTTGACCTCAGTACGTTCTGCCAACTACTATGTTCAGCAGCTCTACGGCGAGAACAAGGGTACCAACGTGTTGAAGCTTACCGAGAACGGCAAGGCTGTGACTGGCGAGAATGGTCTCTATGCCAGTGCTTGTTTCGACAAGGCAACCAAGAGCTACATCGTGAAGATTGCCAACACCTCTAACGAGGCAAAGGAAATCAACGTAACCTTCAACGGTGTCAAGAAGTTGAATCCAGGTAAGGTAACTGTTTTGCATGCCGACAATATCCAGGCAGAGAACAAGATTGACAACAAGAACGTAGTGGTTCCTGTGGTATCAGATGCTCAGGCAAACGGTAATGTTTTGAATGTAAAGATGAAGCCAAACAGCTTCGTAGTATATCGATTCTAGAGGTAGGGGCAAAGTCCACCTACAAATATAGACATTGAAATAGCAAACTTTTATTAATGGGAGATGGATAGTTAAGGCAAAAATGCTATCCATCTCCCTTTTTGTATGGGGAAAGTTCGTTTTTTCGCTAAAAAACATTAATTTATATATAAAAAACAGTAAGTATAGAGATAAAACATTATCTTTGTGCTCAAAACGATGGTATTTGATTATGAAATATTTGCTTCTTATATTGTTTGTTTCAATCTCCTTTCACTGTAACGGAAAGGATTTTGATGGTATGCTGAAAGATGTAATGGACTCGGCATACAAATATGCTATAGAGTTTTACGACTCAAAGAATATTTTTTATTATAAAAGAAGTATGCCTTACAAGTTCAAAACCTCAGATTTTTTTGAAGAGAGGGAGGCTCCTAAAAGAACTACAAGGAAAGTATATATAGGTGATTATGATGTGCATTTAGGAAAAGACACATTGTTTGTAGAATCGTTTATGCAGCAATTATACAAAGATAATGATAGTTTTTATAGGCATAATTTCTCTCGTCTGAAATGGCATAAATATCCTTATGCTACAGCCATTGGAATAATATATATATACGACAAACAAGATAAGGGTTGGGTACGTGCTCAAAGAATAAAAGATTTTTATGCAAGATGGTATACGGAAGTATCAGCGAGAAAACGTCAGCGGCTAATAGATTTGGAAAATGAATCATTGGTCGTTTTTTTGCAGAATTTGAAAACATTTAAAAACGATTCAAGTTTTTTGGTAATAGATGATTCTTTTGGAGCTCAATTCTTTCTTTGGGAGTATAAAGATAAGCCTTTTGGCTATATGGTTGCCGCACAAGGTGATTTAAGCAATAAAGTGTTGAAAAAGTATAAGATATTAGTAGGTTGGTGCAGTGTTGGTCTTGAAGGAAATACTCTTTCTTTCCAGTTGCGGGCAGTAGATTCTGATAAGTACAAAAAACTTACATGCAAGACTTGTGTTGATGAAGCTGTGCTTTTTACTCAGATATACCATTTCCGCTATTGTGATATTCACAAGAAGTGGTGTATGGTTGAAGAAAAGCAAAAATATACAGGGAATGAGGTGCATTAATATCATAAGAATTAGCGTTTTACTCATGTTTTTGATTTTTTTTAATGCCAAGGAATGAATAAATAACAAAATATTTGTCCTTTCTACTTTTTTTTATTAAATTTGCACTCGTAAAGAGTTAAGTATAAAATAATTGAATTAAAATAGAAAGTGATATGAGATTTAGAAGTCTTATCTTGATGGTTCTGGCTGTGTTGTGTACATCTCAGGCGATGGCACAGAGTAAACGTAATGTGCGCAAGCGCCCAGCTACGAACCGTACCGTTGTAAAAAATACCAAGAAGCCTGCTGACAAGCCAAAGGAGGCGGCTTTGCCTGTGGATTCTCAGACCGTAGCTCCAGCAGCTGCGCCGGCTGCGACTCCTGCTCCTGCTGCGCCTGCAACTACGGCAGTTCCTGCAACTCCAGCAACTGTAGCGGCTCCTGCAACTCCTGCGGCTCCTGCAACACCAGCTACAGCGCCGTCTGCAACACCAGCAGCCAAGGCAAAGGGTGAGGCTTCGTTGCTGCCACCACCTGCTCCCGCAGCTCCTCAGGACCGAGTGGATACCATCTACTACAACAAGAATTGGAAGGTAATCACCAACAAGGCTTTCGCCAGCTATTATCGCTATGCCTTGTATCCTGTGAATCCTGCCATGGCTAAGGAATTCAAGACCTATTATATTGATGGTACCTTGCAGAGCGAGGGTAGCTTCCTGGAACTCGATAAGAATGATGATGCCAACAGTAAGTTTACTGATACCTTCGTTTCTTACTATAAGGATGGCAATGTGGAAGAGAAGAAGAACTTCGTGGATGGCAAGTTGAATGGTGAATATTCCATCTATTTTAATAATGGTAACATCAACAAGCACTTCCTGATGAGCGAAGGCCGCCGAGATGGTCTTTCTGCTTCTTTCTCTGAGGATGGAAAGATCTGTACCCTCACTCCATACGTTGCCGACCAGCCTGATGGCTACTATGTAGTGGTAGATATTGATGGTAACTACTCTAAGTATTCGCTCGCCGACAAGCAGCCTGTGCTTGAAACTCCATCTCCATCAGAGGTCGTAACAGAGTATAAGAACGGTGTGGCATGGCCATATTACAACAAGAATGGTCTTATCGTGGGTGCCAGCAATACCATGATTGCCGATATCGGCGGTTATCGCCAGATTGGTCTGTTCATTGTCAACAAGAGTATGATCAATCTCGACCTCGACCCTGAGCAGATTGAAATCTATTCAGTGAAGAAGGATAAGCGCAGAGATTTCGAGAAAATCACAGCCGATGTATATAACGACAAGATCATGAAATACGTGCGCCGTACTTCGATGATGCCTGCTTCTCGCAGTGGCAATGTAAATACCAACCTGGGTGCCCAGTTCTCTAACTCTTCCAACACCGTGAAGGATTTCCAGGCTCGCATCTGCCGCATGCGCAAGTTGGATGACAGCACACACATGAAGTATGCTGATAAGGAGCCGACAGACTTGGGCTATCTGGAGCGTACCACCGTTCACCCTGGTGAGGTAATCTATGGCTATATCTATACCGACGACCGCAAGGGAGTTGACCTCTTCGTGAAGGTGAAGATCAATGGCATCGACTATCTGTTTGAGTGGGACGATAGCAAGAAGTAATAGCAAGAAGTAATAGCAAGAAATAATAACAAGAAGCAATAAAATGTGAACAACAGGTCTTCCGATATACGGAAGACCTTGTGTGATTATAAACAATAATGATAAGCTGAAACCTACCAAGATGAAAATGAATCAAAAGATATATCGTGTAGCCGTAAAGTGCTCCTGTTTTGTGATAGGAGTACTTTGCGTTGCTGCGTGCCAGCGGCCTGCTGGCTCAACAGATACCGATGAATATCGGGGTGCCTTGCAGAAGGTGGATGATTCCATTGCTGCCCAGTCACCCCAGGCTCGCAAGATGGTAGAACAGGGATTGAAGGCGGCTGAGGATAGCTTCGCCTTTTACGAGTATTATGCTCGTATGGGCAAGTATTTCTGCCTGTCGGCTACTCCCGATTCCATGGTTCCTTATATAGATAAGGTGATATGGTTTGCCAAGATGCAGCCGGAGTCACCTCGCAGAAACAGTCTGCTCGCCTTTGCCTACAATACGCAGGCAGCCAACTATCATAATTTCCACAAGAAGGGAGAGGAGGCACTGGCGCTCTATCAGGAAACCTATCGCCTGTCGTTGGCCAGTGATGCCAAGGACCAGACACCTATGGTGTGTGCCAATTTGGGAGATGCCTATCTCTTCGAGAACCAGTTGCCTGAAGCTGCATCGTGGTATCGCCGTGCCCTGTTCCTGGTCGATTCGCTCGATTTGCCCAAGAAGGAGAACATCACCCTCTATCTGGGTCTGGCAACCATCTACCTGCAGCTCAACGACTTCGATACATCGCTCAAATATTACCAGCAGACAGAGAAGTATTTTAACCAGATGTCTGTGGCGATGCAAGCCTATTATCTGAATAACTACGGAAATTATTATTATTATTCTAAGGACTATAAGAATTCCCTACGATTGTTTTTGCGCTTGAAGGACTTGCTCGAAAAGCGTGGCAAGGCTGAAGCCTTCGATATGTATCTCTGTAAACTCAATATGGCTGATGTGTATCTCAATCTGGATCAGTTGGCTGAGTCGGAGAAGTATCTTAACGAGGTGGAGCCGTATATGCGCAAGAATGCAGATGGTGTGGCCACTTATTACTGCAATACCATCCGAATAGGATTGGCTGTAAAGCGGCATGATTTCCAAGTTGTTACCCGTATTCTGAATTCAGAGCAGAATATGTCTCAGATGCCTTTCACCATGCGCCAGATACGCAATCATTATCTCAGGTTGTACTATAAGGCAAGGGGAGACTATCGCCTGGCATACGAGAATCTGCGGGAAGATGTTCTCCAGAACGACTCCCTGGAGCATCGCCGTACCAACATGCGTGCTTCCGAAGTGATGGAGCGCTTTACGCAGGATACCCTCAAGCTGCACCACGATTTGCAGATGGAGCATAAGAATGCAGAACTGCAGGAAATCAAGACGTTTGCCACTGCTGCTTCTGCCATCGTCTTGCTGGTGGTGATGTTCTTCATCATGAAGACCATACAGAACCGTCGCCGCATGGAAACCAACAAGCTGCGAATGATGCAGCTCAAGATGGAGTCGGTGCGCAACCGCATTTCGCCTCATTTCGTCTTCAACGTACTGAATAATAAGATTGTGCATTCCGGTAGTAAGGAGGCGGATGAACTGATGCGCCTGTCAAAACTGATACGTGCCAACCTCGATATGTCGTGCCGTCTGGATGTGAGTCTTGCCGAAGAACTGGAGTTCGTGAAGCAGTATGTGGAGGTAGAGAGACCTTTGGTGGATGAGAACATGGAGTTCAAGCTTGATGTGGCGCCAGGTATCGACCTCGACAAGGTGCGCATCCCTTCCATGTTTGTACAGATACTGGTAGAGAATGCCCTGGTTCACGGATTGAGAGGATGGGAAGGCAGCAAGCGACTCCAGGTGAAGATAGAACGTAGGCAGGAGGGCATGACCTCCATTTCCGTTATCGACAACGGACCGGGCTTCGATATCCGAAGCGCAGGCAGGAAGCGAACGGGATTAACGGTGCTCAGCCAGACCATCGCCATGATTAACGAGCGAAACCGCAGCAAGATGTCGTTCTTCATCCATAATCTTCATGATGATGGAGGCAAGGTGCTGGGATGCGAAGCGGGCTTCCTCGTTCCTGATAAGATGAAATTGTCTATATAAAATGTAATCTATCAGATGAGGCAATCTATATAATATATAATAAGGTGTAATGTAATGTGAGTATGAAAATAGTTATTGTAGATGATGATAAGCAGGCGGGGCTTGACTTGAAAGACCGTCTGCTGAGGAATTATAAGATTGAGGTGGCTGGTGTCGCCTTGAATGGCTTGGAAGGCTTGTCGCTGGTCAACAAGCATCGTCCCGATGTGCTGTTCCTCGATGTGCAGTTGCCTGATATCTCGGGCTTGGACTTCCTGGATAGGATAGATGACTTCACCGACGGTGAATGCCGCGTGGTGATGTTCACGGCTTACGATAAGTTCATCTTGCCGGCTTTCCGCAAGAAAGCCTTTGATGTGCTGCTCAAGCCGATAGACAACAAAGACCTGGCGCTCATTATGGCCCGACTGGAAGAAGCAGGCACTGATTTCATTTCTCCTGCCTACAAAGGGGTAACCATTGATGAGAATGGCATGACCATCAGAAACCAGAAGGAAGAAAAGTATCTGCTCTATACCAACAGCACCGACTTCAAGTTGGTGGATAAGCGCGACATAGGCGTGTTCCAGTATAATCACACCAGCCGTAGCTGGGAGGTGGTGGTAGCTGGTGTGCCTACTCCTATCCGGCTGAAACGCAATGTGAACAGCGATTCGCTGGCGGGGCTCGACACACAGTTTGTGCAGATCAACCAGAAATACATCATCAATATGGACTATCTGATAGAGGTGGTTGACAATGTCTGCCATTTCTATCCGCCGTTCGACAACATCGATTATGTAAAGGTAGGACGCTTCTTCCGCAAGAAGTTTATCGAGCGATTCTGCAGCCTGTAAATGCGTATTTTCCCATCTCTAGCCAACATATTGTATGAAAAAGGACGGAAAAGTTTGAATTATGCATAAAAAAACGTCCAAGATGGTAGCAGTTAGCCAATTATTTCGTAACTTTGCACCCGCAAACTTATAAAAATAATAAAAGAAGAATGGCTAATTTGAGATTTGAGGTTGTAGCCGAGGCCTTTAAGAAAAGACCTGTAGAGGTGAAGACTCCCAAGGTGCGCCCTTCGGAGTACTTCGCCAAGTATGTATTCAACCGCCAGAAGATGTACAAGTATCTGCCATCTGATGTGTACGAGAAACTCATCGATGTAATTGATAATGGTACTCGTCTGGACCGTTCCATCGCTGATGCCGTGGCTGCCGGCATGAAGCTCTGGGCTGAGGAAAACGGGGTAACACATTATACTCACTGGTTCCAGCCATTGACAGAAGGTACTGCCGAGAAGCATGATGCCTTCGTGGAGCATGACGGAAAGGGTGGTATGATTGAGGAATTCTCTGGCAAATTGCTTGTCCAGCAGGAACCTGATGCCAGCTCATTCCCTAACGGCGGTATCCGCAACACCTTCGAGGCTCGTGGCTATTCTGCATGGGATCCTACATCGCCTGTGTTCATCATCGACGATACCCTCTGTATCCCTACCATCTTTATATCTTATACCGGTGAGGCTTTGGACTACAAGGCTCCATTGCTCCGCTCGCTCCATACCTTGAGCGAGGCGGCTACCGAGGTGTGCCACTATTTCTACCCACAGGTTAAGAAGGTGCAGACCAATCTCGGTTGGGAGCAGGAGTATTTCCTGGTAGATGAAAGCCTTTACTCGGCACGTCCAGACCTGATGCTCACGGGCCGTACCCTGATGGGACATGACTCAGCAAAGAACCAGCAGATGGACGACCATTATTTCGGAACCATCCCTGAGCGTGTGCAGGCTTTCATGAAGGATCTGGAAATCCAGGCACTCGAACTCGGCATCCCTTGCAAGACCCGCCATAACGAGGTGGCTCCAAACCAGTTTGAGTTGGCACCTATCTATGAGGAGTGCAATCTTGCCGTTGACCATAACATGCTCCTGATGAGTTTGATGAAGCGTGTGGCACACAAGCACGGTTTCCGTGTGCTTTTACACGAGAAGCCATTCGCTGGCGTCAACGGTTCGGGTAAGCACAACAACTGGAGCCTCTGCACCGATACTGGCGTGCTGCTGCATGCAGCAGGCAAGACCCCAGAGGATAACCTCCGCTTCGTAGTCTTCATCGTAGAGACCCTGATGGGTGTTTACAAGCACAACGGACTCTTGAAGGCATCTATCATGAGTGCTACCAATGCGCATCGTCTGGGAGCCAACGAGGCACCTCCAGCCATCATCTCATCATTCCTCGGCAAGCAGCTCACCGACCTGCTCGACCATATCGAGAAGGCAGATAAGGAAGAACTCTTTGCCCTGGCTGGCAAGAAGGGTATGGAGCTGGATATCCCAGAGATTCCAGAGCTGATGATTGATAACACCGACCGCAACCGTACCTCTCCATTCGCCTTCACCGGCAACCGTTTCGAGTTCCGTGCCGTAGGTTCAGAGGCTAACTGCGCATCTTCTCTCATCGTATTGAATGCCGCTGTAGCTGAGGCACTCGTTAACTTCAAGGCTCGTGTTGATGCTTTGATAGCAAAGGGTGAGGACCAGACATCGGCTATCATCGATGTGGTTCGTGAGGATATCAAGACCTGCAAGCCTATCCGTTTCGATGGCAACGGCTATTCTGATGAGTGGAAGGAAGAGGCTCTGAAGCGTGGCTTGGATTGCGAGGCATCCTGCCCAGTGGTCTTCGACCGTTATCTGGACAAGGAGAGCATCGAGATGTTTGCCAAGACCAACGTGATGAGCGAGAGCGAGCTGAAGGCACGCAACGAGGTGAAGTGGGAGACTTATACCAAGAAGATTCAGATTGAGGCTCGTGTGATGGGCGACCTGACCATGAACCACATCATCCCAGTGGCTACCCACTACCAGAGCCGTTTGGCGAAGAACGTAGAGGGCATGATTCACATCTTTGGTGGCGAGGAAGGCAAGAAGTTGACAGCCCGTAACGTGAAGATTATCCGCGAGATTGCCGAGCGCACCGAGTCGATAGAGCGTGGTGTGGAGGCATTGGTGGATGCCCGCAAGGTAGCCAACAAGATAGAGAGCGAGCGAGAGAAGGCCGTAGCTTATCATGACACGGTGGCTCCGAAGATGGAGGAAATCCGTTATCAGATAGACAAGCTCGAGCTTCTCGTAGCTGATGAGCTTTGGACCTTGCCAAAGTATCGTGAGCTGCTGTTCATCAGATAATATTTTCTGGATTAGGAATTAAGGTAATAAAAAAAGAGTGCATTGTTTGTTACAGTGCACTCTTTTTTTATTATCTTTGTCATTTTATGACTTCATATTGCTTTAATATGATTTCATATTACTTCACAACAACCTTGATGGTCTGGCCATTTGAAAGCTTTACGAGGTTGATACCCTTGGTTGGAGCATTCAACTTCTGACCATCGATGGTGTAGCGACCCACCTCTTTCACGTCATTCCAGTTGATAATGTTAGAAATGCCGGTGAAATCACTGTCGCCAACTGCTACCATGTTGGTGTTATCTACCCAGAGATCGTTCATGGCAGATGCAAGAGCGGTCTTGCCATCCTTCTCCTGCTCCTTCATTGGGCGGCTTACGAACGCAATGATATGCATGTTCTGGCTCTTCCAAGCATCATCAAGTTCAATCTCATAGTCGTTCTCGTAGCTGTTGCCATTGGTCTGGAGTGCATCACCGAGTGTATTAGTCACAATCTTGCGCAATACATGGTTGTGGGTAGTTGGCTTGGCAATAGAACCACCAGTGTTCTGCTTGCCTCTCACCTTATCCTCTGTAAGATAAACAGTGAGGCGGGCATCATCACCAATCAACTTCTGGTATTTGTTGATGAGCTTACCCATTACCTTGATGCTCAGCTTGCCTGTTGCATCATCAAGCTTAGAGTCAATACCTACGGTAGAGAATGATGGATAATATGCTGCAGACTCGTTGATGATTGTGTTGAGCATGCTAACAACGTTCTCCTGGTCGCTTGCTTTCTGAGCAGCCATGTTCACTGTCAATGCCTTGTCGTAATTGATCACGTCATTGTCGTAGAAGTATCTGTTAAAGGCACCGGAACCATCTGATGGAGTAGAGTAGTTGGCCAACTTGTTAGCCTCTGGCACAGTGAATACATCTGATAATGTTTCTACAGTTCCATCTTCGTTTACCTGCTGACCATCTCCGTGGATAGAAACGATGGCAAGGTCGTCGTCTTCACGAGCCTTGGCTGTCTTGGTGAGTACCTGGTCGGCAAAGTAAGTGTATTTTGACAACTGGCATGCGTAGAACTCTACTAGGTTCTTGGTGCGGTCGAAGTTGTCCTTATATACCTTGAACTTGGTGGTCAGCTTGTCGTTGGTCAGGTCGCCCTCTGGTTCTTTTCCTTCCACAAGCACAGGATATACAGTTACCTCATGTTCGCCGATGCTCCAATTCTTGTCAATAGGAAGACCTACCTGGATATTTGAATTGTCGGCATCTGTGATTTCTCTGAAGGCATCACCGGCAGTCTTCTGGTCGTAAGTGAAGGTACCCATCTTCTCGCCATCCACCTCAATGCCGAATTTTACGTTTGTGATGTTGTCACGTCCGTCATTGTGGCATGTAAAGGCCAAGCCTGTAGTGTTGCCGCTCTTTGCGAATGGAACCATTGCCATCTTGCCCATTACCAGGTCGTGGAGGATGAAGTTGCCGTCTTCCTTCTCGATGATGAGCTGGATCATGAGGTTAGAACCGTCAGTTCCAATGTAGATAGGCTGCCATGCCCAAGTGTTTGGGTCGTGCTTGCCATCTATGTCACCAAAAGCCAAAGCACCGCAAGTTCCTGCCCAGGTACCTGATGAGGCGATAGGGTTGCCTGCATCTGCACTCATGTTGCTTGGTGTGAAATCGTAGTATGGCAACAAGCCGTCGAAGGTCTTAGTGTCAATCTTGTAAGGCTCGTCAAACCAAACGTAGTTCCAGTGTGCTACGGTTGAAGGCACTTCCTTTGATGCCAGAATATCGCCTACATAAGGAGTACCGTTCTCTATCTTCACGTGGCAGATACCCACCTTGCTTGCGCCGATAGGAATGTTGACATAGAAGCGGGCACCTACAATCTTGCAGCCCTCGTATTTCTTGAATGCGTCGCTGTAGAAAAGTGTACCCAAAGAGATGGCTCCTTGTGTGTCTGCTGGGAATGTAGCTGGCCATACATAGCTCTCGTCGTAGCTATAGTTGATATAGCGCTGGTTTGCTTCCAATTCTCCGGCACGGGTTGCAATCTTCTTGGCTGCCTTCTGTGGAGTGGCAGTCTCTGCCCATGTCTTGGCTGTAGTCTCCATGTTGATGCGCTTCATGCTCTGAGCGTTAGCAGACATTGCCATCAAGGCAAGGGCTGCTGACATCAAGTAAATATTTCTCATTTCTTATTCTTTTATATTTTATTTATTTATGATTCTAAAGGAATATATCTGCTTTATGATTTTAAGAGATATAATCTGCTTACTTCACGTAAATCTTCTTCACTGTTCCGTCGGTGAACTTCACGATGTTGATACCTGAGAATGGTACGTCTGACTCAACACCCTGGGCATTGTAATATGCCTTAACCTCCTTGTTGCCCAACTCGATGTTGCTGATGCCGGAAGTTGCGCCATCTGATACATATACCTCATCGATGAAGAATGCGTCTGATGCGAAGGTAATCTTCACTCTGCCGTTGGCTGTAATCTTGGTTGTACATTCTGTCCACTGGTTTGGCAGCAGGTTGAATGTGCCGTTTTCTACAGTTCCGTTGCTCACGGTTACGGTCATTGTCTTGTTCGACTGTGCGTAAGGAGCAGCCTTGAATGTAAGTATTACATCGCCGTTGATCTTGATCTCAGGAGAGGTGAAGGTGATGTTGGTGGCATTTCGCTTACCTACGCGAGCACACTGGAAACCTCCCTTGTAGGTCTGTACATTAGATGTCCATCCGCTCTTGTCTGCTGAGAATGCACCGTTGGCAAACTGGTTAGGATTGCCGCTTGTATAGAAGCCCTTGCCGTCGTTGCCACCTGTACCCAGACACTTGTCAAATGTTTCCTGGAAGATATAATTCTCTTCTGATGCAGTCTTGTTCAGGTTCTGGAAAGTGAATGAGGCTGTACCGTCTGCAGCGATAGCCATATCAGAAAGGATGATGTTCATCAACTTGGTGCCATCGGTGTTCAGATTATAAGATGTGCAGGCAGGAGTGGTGTTGTTTGCCAGGCGGTTCTTGTTGCCGTAAGGCCATGCATCATACTCCTCTGTCTTTTCGCTCTTCACGTTGTCGGCAGGAACGAAGGTCATACGCTCATGGTCGTTGACACCAGCCATCATGGAGTTTGGAATGTTGTAATTCCATGCCTTCAGGTTGTAGTCGATGTGGTTGATCATGATACCTGAACCAGCAAGGGCTGCATCCCAACCCTTCTTCTGACGGTTCTCTATCAAGTAGTACTCATCAGCATGGTTTGGATTTCTGAAGATGTAGGCATCACCGCCGTCGGCGAGTGTCTTGATTCCTGATACCGATGTATTCTCCTTCAGCTCGATAGGGGTAATCCAACCAGCGGCATACTTCTCGTAGGCGGTATAGCCGGCAGGAGTAAAGCCGTTGTCATTGTAGTTACCCTGGCACATCAAATCCCAGGTACCCATACCATACAGACCCGTATAGTTCACATCGTATGCATCCGGATAGCCCAGACAGTGAGAGAACTCGTGGCAGATGGTACCGATGCCATCTACTTCGTTAGATACGGAAAGCTCGTTGGAGCAGGCATAATCCACTACGGTCTTCTTGCCGCAAGATACTGGTGAAACCATTCTTCCCTTGTGTGGCCAGATGGTGTTGGCGCCACCGCCAGTAGCTTCGCCACGACCGGCATAGACTACGAATACCATCTCTACCTGTCCGTCGCCGTCCCAGTCGTATGGAGCGAAGTCGATACCTTCAGCCACGGCGTTGCCCAAGCAGCCTGAAATCATCGCCTGAACGTTCACGTCCTGTGCATCGCCATCGTTCTTGCCATAGTAAGCTGATTCACCAAGGGTGTAAGGACCCACCACGTCGAAGTCCAGCTCAAACTTGCCGTTGCTCTGCGCCTTGAAATAATCAGCCACGCTACCATTGAACTTGCCCTCGCTGAAACCTGGCTCGTTGGCCACGCGGTTGTAGAAAGCCTTAGGGTCTTCCATAGTAAACTTCTTGTCGGAGAACTGAGCCAGCAGGATGAGACACTTCTTCTTGCCGGTGTAGGAAACACCTCTTGTGATGCTGGTGCTGCCATTGGCGTTACCGGAAAGGAGGTTCTTCTTGATGATGTTCTCAGGACAAGCCTGCTGGCGCATCACTCTGCTGCGCTCCTGGAGCTGAGCCATGTTGGCTGGCTTCAAACCATCTGATGTGTCGTAAGAATAGCGGTTGCCTGCCTTGTCTTCCCAAAAGCGCAGGAACTCATCGCCACACAACTGAACCTGGACAGCCTGTCCGTTCTTAAGTGTAAAGGTCTTCCAGATGCCTCGCTTGGCTGGTACTGCATGGATGGCAGAAACCGCCAGCAACATAGACATGAGGACTAACAGTTTTTTCTTCATAAAACGTTTTATTAAAGTTGTCTTATAACTAATTTCTTTATCCGTTGACAAAGTTAAGCATAAAAATTGAGATACAGCCGATTAGCTTACATTTTTTAAGCTACATTTGCTTTTAAAAATGCTTATTCCCCCTTATTCTTTCAAATTGTAAGTTCGGGGGATAAAATTTGCAAAAAGAGAGAGATAACCCAATGCTTCCATGTGTTATCTCTCTCTCTTTAATATATCAACTTAATGCTTTCACTTTATTTCACCTTTGTGAGCTTAATCTTTGTTACGCTGAAGAACTCATAGCCGGTGAAGGTTCCACCAGTGGTGTAGATACCACCGAACAATACCTGGTCTTGGTCGAAGACAATCTCCTTGCAGTCTTCACTCCATGTTCCCTTGATAGGGGTTGTGGTGAGTGAACCATTTGACAGGTTGCTCAGTACGATATTACCCATGATGCCCAGATCCTTGGTGAAGTCGTAACCCTCGATGAAGTTATACTTGCCCAGGTTGTCGAATGCCACATAGCCCTGCTTGGTTGCATTGTCATAGTGGAATGACAGGCGTGCAGAAGAAGAACTTACAGCCATACCCGTCATGTACAGAGTATTGTTGTAGTCGCCATCCTCTTCATCGCTGGCACCGATAATCTTCACAACACTCTCCATTGGTGCACCCTGGCGGCTTACACCAGTGAGCTTCCACTTACCCTGGAGCTTCTCGTAAATCTGAGAGTCATTATCTTTCAGTGAAACCTGGGTTGTTGCATTGCCAATCTTGGCACCCTTAGCTTCTACGATGGTAATCTCGAAGGTGCGGTCGGCGTTGATTTCATCATCATCTACAGGCTCTACCTCTACATAGCCGATGCTGTCTGAAATGCTGATGGTCTTGTCTGTAATATAATAATGTACGTCTTCCTTGGCAGGGTTGCTGCCCACTTCCTTCACAGCGAGGGTAACATACACATTACCGTTGGTCTTGCCCTTTACCTCGATAGGCACATTGGTCAGGCCCATATTCTCCTTGATGACCATGGTAGGATTCTTCATGCTTACTGTTACGTCTGCAGCAGTGTTCCATGAGTCATCGTCGCTAGAGCAGGCACCGAAGAAGGTGACCACAGCCAGCAACATTAATAATTTGATGTATTTCATATTCAAATGAATTCTTGTTGATTACTACATTATTATATTAATAACCTGGGTTCTGCTGACCTGCCAAGTGGGGGTTGGCATCTATCTCTGCCTTAGGGATAGGCCAGGTGAGGCGGTAGTCGTTTGCCTCATATTTCATGTCTCTGCCCTGCTTCACGATGATGGCATTCAGATCCTCGTTTTCCTTGTGGTTAGGCTCGCGCTTGAAGCCCTCGCCGTAGCGGCGGATGTCGCTCATGCGCATACCCTCGCCGATGAACTCACGCTCACGCTCGTCTTTTATTTCCTTGAGGAGAGCCTTCTGTTCTGAATAGTTCTCTGTTACATAATCCACGATGCGGTTGCTGCGCAGAATGTTGAGATACTTGTTTGCTTCTTCCTTGTGGTCCTGGCGAGCTTCTGCCTCGGCTACGATGAGATACATCTCTGAGAGGCGGAATGGCTTGCTCATGTTCATGAGGTTGTTGTTGCTGCCTGTGCGGAGGTCTGAGTTTCCTGGGAACTTGTTGAAAGCTATCGCCTCGTAGCTGTTACCCTCTACCTGCAGGTTGTCATACTGCTTCAGGAATACATCGGCACGAACATCACCCTCGAACTTCTCCCAAAAGAGGTTTAAGACGGCAGCTGTTGGAATGTAGTCTGCCTTGGTCTCCGACTCACTTACGTAGTATGCGCCGTTAGAGCTGCCCAACTCCTGTGCAGTCATCAGAGGGCGGAAGATGATTTCTGTACCCTCGTCCTTGGTCCAGAGCTTGGCATAGTCGTCGATGGTGGTCAGTCTGTACTTGCCGCTGTTGATGACAGCCTTTGCATATTTAGCCGCATTAGCCCAGTCGCCCTTAACCAAGGCAACGCGAGCCTGGAGAGCCTGTACGGTCTGTGAATGGATGTAAGCCAGAGGCTGAGCCTCTTCCTTGGCTACCTTTACACCCGATTTCTCGTATGCTACCAGTCCTTCGTATGCCTTCTGCATATCTTCCTCAATCAGAGCGAAGGTCTCATTCAGGGTAGAACGGCTAGGGTAGTCGTTGAGATTACCGGTTGGCTTATAGACAGTGGTCAGAGGCAGACCGCTTGCTGCCTTGGTTGGATCACACTGTGTATATGACTGGCAGAAGTGGTCTGCCAACCAGAAATACATGTAAGCACGAACGAAGTGTGCCTCGGCATCGTAGTGAGCGAAGGCAATCTTGTCCTTGTCGCTGAAGGCATCGCTTGCCTGCATGTTGGCAGCACGCTCGATGATGGCATTGGCTGTGGCAATCATGGAATAGCTGCCGCTCCACTTGCTGGAAACGTCACCGTCGGTGATGGTAATTACACCATTTGAGAACTGACCGAGACGGTTACCGTTGCTGATCAGTCCGTGGAACTCGTCCATCTGTACATCTGACAGGTAAAGCCAAGAGCCAGATGTCACCACACGCAGGTTGGTGTACATTGCGTTGCGGAATTGGCGAAGGTCCTGCTCCTTCTCGATGGCTGTTTTGTCATCCAGCGAACCGTATGGAGCCTTGTCCATGCTGCAGGATGTGAACGCCATCGCGCACAGAAGCATCAATGAAAAATATATTTTCTTCATAATTCTTTTCTAGTAATACTTTTTGTTTAGAATGTTAACTCTGCACCAATCACAAACTGGCGGGTGTTTGGATAGTTGAACTGAACCAGGTTCTTGTCTGGCTCTGGATCGTAGCCCTCGAATGGAGTGATGGTAAAGAGGTTGCGGGCGATACCGAACACCTTGATGTCCTTGATGTAGCGCACGGCCTGCATCCAGCTCTTTGGCAATTGATACTGAATGGTCAATGTCTTCATGCGCAAGAATGAAGCATTGCTCAACGTGTGGTCGTCGAGGTAAGTCTCGTAACCATAAGCAGGAATATCGGTAACCTGACCTGGAGTAGTCCATACGTTCAGCATATCTACGCACTGGTTATAAGATGTACCCATGTTGGCATTCTTGATGAAGTAGTCGTCGTTGACGAGCATGTACTTGCCCGACTGCCAAGCGAAGTCTGCGATGACGCTGAGGCCTCTGTAGGTGAAGTTGGTGCCGAAACCGCCAATCCATGGTGCATAGCGGTTCTTGCCCAGGAACACAGAGTTGTTGGTCTCGTCGTATGTCTTGGTGAGGTTGCCGTTCTTGTCGTACCACATAGGCTCACCGGTGCGTGAATCAACACCTGCATAGCGTACATTGTAGAACTCACCGTAGGCATGACCCACCTGCAACTTCAAACCTGTGCCTGAAAGCACGTATTCGTTGCGACCTGCAAACAGCTCTGTAATCTCGTTCTTGTTGTAGCAGATGTTGGCAGATACGCTCCAGCTCATATCGCGGGTCTTGATGAGGTCAACGTTTACGGTTGTCTCGAAACCCTTGTTTACCATGGTACCGATGTTACCCATACCCGAGGTGAAACCTGTGGTCATAGAGTAAGGAATCTCCATCAGCATATCAGATGTCTCGTTGCGATAGAAGTTGGCATCCACGGTAACACGGTTGAACAAACCGAAGTTCAAACCGATGTTCAGCTTGCTCACCTTCTCCCAAGTCAACTTGTCGTTGCTTGCCTGGGTGATATCGATGGAACCCTCGCCGTTGTAGTTGCTACCGGAACCGAAGAGTCCGTAGAAATCGTAAGAACCGGCACCAGAGTCGTTACCTGTAGTACCATAGTTGGCGCTCACGGTCAGGTCGTCCAGCCATCTCAAGCCACGGAGGAAGTTCTCGCCCTTGGCATTCCACTTCAAACCGAGGGAACCGAAGGTACCCCAACGGTGATCTGGAGCAAACTTAGAACTACCGTCAGTACGGAGTGAAGCATATACGTAATACTTCTCGTTGTAGTTGTACTCGGCAGTACCGAAGAGAGAGTTGGCTACTTCCTCTGAGCGGCTATCAGTCTGAGCTGATGGTGTGATGGTAGTAGCTGTGTTCAGCAGCATGCGGCGAGAATCTGTCTGACCAGTAGTTACGATACCGATGCCACGACCCTTCTGGATGCGGGTTTCCTCACCCACCAGCAGGTTTACGTAATGAGGACCGAAGTTATGACGGTACTCTGCTGTATGAGTCAATGTGTAAGCATAGTAGCGGCTGAAGTTTGAAGCAACACCACCGGTATGAGCATCAATCACCTGGCCCATTGGGGTAGTGAACTGCTCGTATGGGAGACTTGCTCTGTCGGATGTGAGGTCGTAGCCAAACATAGACTGCAGGGCTGTGAAAGTTAATCCCTCGCAAGGAGTCAACTGCTCGTTCAGCGACAGGTTGATGGTTACATTCTTGCGGTCCTGGTTTGTATTGGCTACAGTGAACCAAGGCAACAGGAACTGAGAATAGAGAAGTCCGGCAGCGCGGTCGCCCTTCACCAGATTACCAGCCTCGTCGAAGCTATAATAATAAGGTGCATCGTATGGCAACGCCATCTTGGCAGCAACCAATGGGTTGGCAGCATAAATCTGGCTGTTGTCTGCCCATTGGCTGTTCTGGCTGTAATCCTGAACACCAAAGTTAGAGCTGAAGCCCACCTTGAAGAACTTGTTCAGACGAGAGTTGAGGCGTGCAGCCAAAGTGCTGCGGCGCATATTGGAAGCTTCGATCAAACCATCCTCCTGATGGTGGTTGAACGAAACGAAATAGTTCATGGTCTGTCCACCACCCTGCAAGGTAGCGTTGATATCAGAAGTAGGAGCAGAGTTCTTGATCAACTCGTCGCGCCAGTCGGTGCTGATACCATACTTATTTACCAGGTTGCGGATATTATCGTTTACAGGCTGACCGATCATGTCGCGGAACTGGATGTACTGCTGAGAGTTCATCATCTCCTGGCCCTTACTGGTAGCAGAAGAGATACCATACTGTGCCTTTACGGTGAGCTGAACCGACTCGTTGTACTTAGCCTGCTTGGTAGTGATGACAATAACACCGTTGGCTGCACGTGAACCATAGATAGAGGTTGACGCAGCATCCTTCAACACGGTGATGTTGGCAATGTCTGATGGGTTCAATGTGCTGAAGAAGCTAGCAGTGATAGGAGAACCATCGAGGATGAACAGAGGCTGGTTAGAAGAACCGATAGAGTTGACACCACGCAGACGGATCTGTGCAGACTGTGAAGGGTCACCGGCAGATGACAGAACAGACAAACCAGATACCTGACCAGCGAGAGCGTCGGTAAAGTTAGGGGTTACGACAGTTTCCAACTTCTTTTCTCCGATGTTGGAAATAGCGCCAACTACAGATCCCAGCTTCTTGGCAGCACCGTAACCGGTGATGATAACCTGCTCAAGAACATGCGTATCAGGATCCAAAACAACCTGCATCTTGTCAGATGCCTTTAATTTCTTGGTCACCATTCCGATGTAACTGAACTCCAGCTCTGCCTTGTTGCTCGCAACATCCAGAGTGAAGTTACCATCAATGTCGGTAACTGTACCAGAAGTAGTACCCACAATCTTGACCGATGCACCGATAATCGGTGAACCGTCTTCAGAAGAGGTAACTACACCAGAAACGTGAGTTTGTGCCAGCGCCATTCCCAAATTCAGGAAGACGCAAGCAATAAACATCATGAGTCTTTTTTCCATAGATCTCTTTTTTCTTTTTATTGTTATTACTTACTATTTTAAAATGTATTCTACTAATTTTTTTCTTAATATTTTGCCCTCTTTCGAGGTCGTGTCGCTTAAATCGGTGCAAAATTAAGCATTTTTTATCTTTCTTCCAAATGTTTTTGCCAAAATATAAAATAAATGGCTAGATTTTCTGATAACTTGACGTTTTGTCAAGCCGAATGGGATGAAAATCCCCATTTTTGGAGTTCGTTCATGGTATTTTGATAGGAAATGTTGATTTTATGTAGTTTTTATGCAAAAATTCTTGTGAGTTTCGAGATAAATTATTACCTTTGCCGACGAAAGTGAGGAAGATTAACGCTAAAGGTGCGTAATGAGTTACAGATAATAATTTTAAATAACATAAATTTTAAAAGTCGAGAGTATGAGAAAAGTTTTACTTTTTGCGACAGCATTGTGCCTTTCTTCAGCAGCAATGGCACAGACATCAATTGAATCTGCTCTCGATGCCCAGAAGGGTGAGAATACCTATAAGGTAGAGAGCAGTGAGGCTAAGAACACTTATTGGAAGTTTACAGCAGACAAGAACTATCTTGCCAAGGTATCTCCTTTGTCTGGATCAAGCAATGTTCCTACTGTATTTACATCGGTAGAAGGAACAGATTCTCTCACCCTGGGTGGTGCGGGCTTGAAGTATCCTTCTAAAGCGTATGCCTTGGAAAAGGGTAAGACCTACTACTTCATCATGAACATGACGGGTGAGTCGGGCTTCAACCTAGACTTGTCTGAGATGTCTTCTTATGGCAAGGGCCTCTCTCAGGACAATCCTGCCGAGTTGAAGGTAGGTGAGGAGTTGTATCTGGGTAATCCGCTGGGTGCTCAGTATGAGAACACTACTGCCTATGTTACCTATACAGCTGAGAAGACTGCGCAGCTTCAGCTCGCTTTCTCAAGCTACCTTTCAGGTGCCACAGTAAATGGTAACTACACTTCTGCACAATATGATCAGGCAACAGGCGGATATGTGCTGAAAGTAAGCGTAGAGAAGGGTAAGACCTATACCATTGCTCTGAATCTTCAGGGTAGTGTCATCGCAAACTCTAAGCTCGTAGAGGTGAAGGCTGGTTCTCTTGAGATGCCTTTCGCTTTGAACGAGGGTGAGAACAAGGTGCCTGCTGAGATGGGCGACTATTACTTTACTTATACTCCAACCAAGACTGGTTATCTGAACATTTCCAGCGATGCTGTGCTTGCTGGCGGTCAGGTAAAGGTATATTCCAGCTTGAGCAACATCACCTATCAGCAGGTAGCTGCTTCTTCTGAGGCGGGTACCTATAATGTCCGCGTGGAGATTCCTTATACTGGTTCTACCTATTATATTGTAGTGAATAAGTTGCAGAATTCTGCTGCCGAGGATGTCATCAAGGCAGAAATGCAGGAGTATCAGCCAGGTGAGACTGTGAATACAGCCTTCGAATTGACCAATCTCCCAGCAGAGAAGACTTTGCCTAGTGCCAAGGGTACCTATTATTATAAGCTCACGGTTCCTGCCAACACTGAGAAGTTTGTTACGGTTGAGACTGATGCCAATCTCGATGCAGCTACATCTATCATCTTCTACAACCAGCAGAATGGCGAGTATGGTGCTGCTACTGTAAAGGATGGCTTGCTGAAGACTTACGTTGGTGGCCAGTCTTACGATATTACTTATATCCTGAAGGTTACAGCCAATGAGGATAATCCATTGGCATTCAAGGTTTCATACCTGGATGTAGAGAAGGGTTCTCTTGTAACAAACCCAGCTGAAGCTGTGGAGGGTGACAACGAAATCACCGTAGAGGGCACAGAATACTTCAAATATACAGCTACCAAGAATGGTAAGCTCAATGTGGAGGTTGAAC
>ERZ1026858.451-NODE-451-length-22476-cov-9.027430_pt1 | contig 22476 bp, 17 predicted proteins | sample MGYA00380159_ERZ1026858 | MGnify/ENA primary metagenome ERZ1026858 (study PRJEB33269, sample SAMEA4719795) | human gut metagenome | biome: human-associated habitat; feature: organic feature; material: feces | place: Cameroon | collected 2013-10 ...
AGCATATAATTAAGTTGCTCCTTTAAATAAATAATGAAAATATTATAATATAAAAAGTGTTTAATTACTATATAAAAATATTATTTTTAAAAGCATAGAACAATAAAAAATCTATAGAATGTATTAGCCAAAGATTTTGCAGAAGCAATAGAGGTTTGACATTTTGCATTAACAATACAATTTTGCTATAATTCACATTATAAGTGATGTGTAAGATTTTACGAGTACTAAAGAGGGGAGTTGTGTTGGGTATGGGAAAAGAAAAACTTTCAGAAGAAGATATAAAAGCAAGATATATAACTCCAGCGGTAGAGCAATCAGGCTGGGACAAAAAGCAGATTCGTTATGAGTATGCATTCACAGCAGGTCGCATCATCCTAAGGGGTAATGTAACTTCACGAGGCAAGCAGAAGCGAGCAGATTATTTGCTATTCTATAAGCCTAATCTTCCATTAGCAATCATAGAGGCTAAGGATAACAACCATCCAGTAGGAGCAGGACTGCAACAGGCTATAGAGTATGCAGAAGCTCTGGATGTAAAGTTTGTATATGCATCTAATGGAGATGGCTTTGTAGAGCAGGATTTAATAACTGGTGATATTCGTAACCTTTCCTTAGATGAGTTCCCATCGCCAGATGAGTTATATCACAGATATATAAATGAGATGAATTTCTCTGAAACTGGTGAGAAAGCTCTGCTAGAGCCATATTACTGGGTGCCAGGTTATAAGACACCTCGTTACTATCAGAGAATCGCCATTGACAGAACTGTAAATGCTGTAGCAAGTGGCAGGGACAGGGTACTCTTAGTCTGTGCAACTGGAACTGGTAAAACATTCATGGCTTTTCAGGTTATCTACAGATTATGGAAAGCTGGTATAAAAAAGAAAATATTATTCCTTGCTGATAGGAATGTCCTTGTAGACCAGACAATATCTGGTGATTTCAAGCCATTCGGGGGTAAAATGACTAAAGTCGAGAATAAACAGCTCGACAGTTCTTATGAAATCTATCTTGCATTGTACCAGCAGTTAGCTGGTGATGAGGGTGTAGAGCCATTCAAGCAGTTTAAGCCTGAGTTCTTTGACCTGATACTCATTGATGAGTGTCATAGAGGCTCCGCTAAGGAAGAGTCAGCTTGGAGAAAGATATTAGAATATTTCTCTGGTGCAACTCAAATAGGTATGACAGCTACACCAATTGAAACAAAAGAAGCATCATCGCAGACATATTTTGGAGAAGCTATTTATGAGTATTCTCTGAAACAGGGTATTAATGATGGATTCCTTGCTCCATATAAGGTCATTCGTATAGGACTTGATAAAGACCTTGTTGGTTATCGTCCAGAAGCTGGGAAACATGATGATAATGGCTATGAAATCGAGGATAGAGAGTACAATATCAAAGATTTTGACAGGACTCTTGTACTTGATGAGAGAACCAAAGTCATTGCAAAGAAAGTTACAGAATTCTTGAAGAAAACTGACAGGTTCAGCAAGACCATTGTGTTCTGCGTAGATGTGGAGCATGCGGAGCGTATGCGTCAGGCTCTCATTGCCGAGAATAAAGACCTGTGGACTGAGAACCATAAGTACATTATGCGTATAACTGGAGATAATGCTGAAGGTAAAGCCCAACTGGATAATTTCATTGATGAGGACAGTACATATCCTGTTATAGCAGTCACAAGTAAGCTGATGACTACTGGTGTTGATGCTAAAATGTGCAAGCTCATTGTGTTGGATAACAATATAAATTCCATGACAGAATTCAAGCAGATTATTGGTCGAGGTACTCGTCTGCTTGAGGATTATGGAAAAACATATTTTACAATTATGGACTTCCGTAACGCATCAAGATTATTTGCTGATAAAGATTTTGATGGTAACCCTGAGGTGGTCATCGACATTACTGGCGATGACCCAGTAGATCCAGTAACAGGCAATGAAGACGATACTGAAAATACAGGAGATGATACTGGCAGTAATTCAGGTACTGGAAATACAGGTGATTCTGGCGATGATTGGGGTAATGGTGATGGCTCTGAGAAGCCTAAGAAGTATTATGTCAAGGATGTAGAAGTCAAAGTTCTGTCGGAGAGAATACAGTATATTGATAAGGATGGAAAACTTATAACTGAAAGTCTTATCGATTACACAAGAAAGAATATTTTAGGACAGTATGCGAGGTTAGATGTATTCCTCAAGAAGTGGAATGAAGCAAAGAAGAAACAGGCTATTGTAGAAGAACTTCGTGAGGATGGTGTACTGCTGGATGCTGTTCGTGAAGAGACAGGTCAGACTGATATAGACGATTTTGATTTAATCCTGCACCTTGCATATGATAAAGCACCACTTACCCGTATAGAGCGTATCAAAAATGTTCAGAAGAGAGGATATCTTTATAAGTATTCAGAGCTTGCACAAAAGGTTCTGGGAACACTTATGGATAAGTATGCAAGTGAAGGATTGAAAGAGATAGAGGAGACAAAGGTTTTACAGTTACACGAATTCCAGCAGTTTGGTAGTCCTATGAAGATTGTCAAAGCCTTTGGAGGTAAAGCAGCATATGAACAGGCTGTGAAAGAACTGGAAGATGAAATCTTCTCTGCGTAGTATTTTACAAATAAAATTTGAAAGTAGGTTTTTTACCAATGGCTATAACTAATTTCGTTAAGAGAATACAAGATGTAATGCGTAATGACGCAGGGGTAAATGGAGATGCTCAGCGTATTGAGCAGATTGTATGGACTCTGTTTTTAAAAATATATGATGCAAAAGAAGAGGAATGGGAGCTTATCAATGATGATTATATTTCTATCATTCCCGATGAGTACAAGTGGAGAAACTGGGCGGTAGATAACAAGGATGGTCAGGCTCTTACTGGAGATGCACTTCTTGACTTTGTTAATAATAAGTTGTTCCCTGCACTTAAAAATCTTGAGGTATCAGAGGATACTCCAATGAACCAGATGATGGTACGTTATGCCTTTGAGGATGCCAACAACTATATGAAAGATGGTATCCTGCTTAGACAGGTCATCAATATCATTGATGAAATTGATTTTACAGAGTATGAGGAAAGACACGCATTTGGCTCAATCTATGAGTCATTCCTTAAGGATTTGCAGAGTGCTGGTAATTCAGGCGAGTACTACACACCTAGAGCGGTAACTGACTTCATGGTAAAAGTTACTAAGCCAAGACTGGGAGAGCGGGTAGCTGACTTTGCCTGTGGTACTGGTGGATTCCTTGTGTCTGCTCTTAATGAATTATATGAGGATAGCCTTAAATCTAACGAGAACAAGGAAATTTATAATAATACAGTTTATGGTGTGGAGAAGAAAGCTCTGCCACATATTCTCTGTGTTACAAATATGCTCCTGCATGATATTGATAACCCTGAGATAATTCATGGCAATACTCTTGAGACTGATTACAAAGAGTACAGAAAGATGGAAAAGTTTGATCTTGTCCTTATGAACCCACCATATGGCGGTAATGAAAAGGATTCTGTAAAAGCAAACTTCCCTATGGAACTGCGTAGTTCAGAGACTGCTGATTTATTCATGGATATTATTATGTTCCGTTTAAAGAAAGATGGTAGATGTGGAATTATTCTTCCTGATGGTTTCCTCTTTGGTACTGATAATGCAAAGGTAAATATCAAGAAGAAACTGCTTGAGGAGTTTAATCTTCATACAGTCATAAGAATGCCACATAGTGTGTTTGCTCCGTATACTTCTATTACGACAAACATTTTGTTCTTTGATAATACACACCCGACAGAAGAGGCATGGTTCTATCGTTTGGACATGCCTGAGGGGTATAAGAATTTCTCAAAGACAAAGCCTATGAAGCTGGAACATTTTGCACCAGCCCTTGAGTGGTGGGATAATCGTGAGGAGATTGAAGTAGATGGATTCCCTAAGGCTAAGAAATATACGGTAGATGAAATCGCAGCCAATGGATATAATATTGACCTCTGTGGATTCCCACACGAAGAAGAGGAAATCCTTGACCCGATGGATTTGATTAATCAGTATCAGGAAAAGAGAGCATCCCTTAATGCTGAGATTGACCATGTATTAGAGAAGATTACTTCTATGTTGGGAGGTAACTAATTTGAATGCACAGGATTTAAAGAACAGTATCCTACAGCTTGCTGTTCAAGGCAAGCTCGTCGAGCAAAGAGCCGAAGAAGGCACTGCGAGAGAGTTGCTTGAACAGATAAAGCTGGAAAAGGATCAGCTCATAAAAGATAAAAAGATAAAGAAGTCAAAGCCATTGCCAGAGATTACGGAGGATGAGATATCATTTGAAATCCCTGAGTCTTGGGAGTGGGTGAGATTAGGAGATGTTGTTGAAATGATAATGGGACAATCTCCTAAGGGAACAGATGTAGTTGAAGGTGGAGATGGCATAGAATTTCATCAAGGTAAAGTCTATTTTGGTGTAGATTATTTAAAATCATCAAATTATACCACAATAAACCCAACAAAAATTGTAGAAGCGGATACTACGCTTTTGTGTGTGAGAGCACCTGTCGGAACAGCAAACATTACAAAAAGAAGAATATGTATTGGTAGAGGATTGTGTGGACTTGTAGGATATGGAAAAATTAAAAGCAGTTTTTTACTTAATTGGGTAAGAGCTTTTAAAAATGATTTTATAAAAAAAGCTACAGGAACAACATTTATTGCTATTACAGGTGATGTTGTTAGAGAACAGATAATTCCTTTACCACCACTTGAAGAGCAGCACCGCATCGTTGCCAAGATTGAGAAAATTCTTCCATATATTGACCAGTATGACAAGGCTTATACGAAGCTGAAAGCATTTAATAAAAAATTCCCAGAGGATATGAAGAAAAGCATTCTGCAAATGGCTATGCAGGGCAAGCTGGTGGAACAACGAGCAGAAGAAGGAACTGCTGATGAACTTTATGAGCAAATTGTTGCTGAGAAAGCTCAGCTTATCAAGGATGGCAAGATTAAGAAAGAAAAGCCATTGCCTGAGATTGCAGAGGATGAAATTCCTTTTGAAATCCCTAGTAGCTGGAAATGGGTAAAACTTAATGATTTATGTGAAAAAATAGGTTCAGGAAGTACTCCATCTGGCGGACGGAATATTTATAAAGAAGAAGGTATTAAATTTCTCAGGTCACAAAATGTATATAATGATGGAATACGTTATGAAGGTATTGTATACATTTCAGAAGAATTAAACAAAAAGGGCAGTATTGTAAAAGCAAAAGATATTCTGCTAAATATTACGGGTGGCTCAATAGGTAGATGTGCGGTAGTTCCAGATGATTTTGATATAGCTAACATTAATCAGCATGTTATGATAATTAGAGGAGTAAATCTTGATATAAGATTTTGGATTCATAATATAATAATCTCTCCCTATATCCAGTCAAAGATAATGGATGTACAGGTTGGCGTTTCAAGGGAAGGTCTTAGTGCTGAAAAGCTCAAGAATTTTTTGATTCCACTTCCACCACTTGAGGAGCAGAAACGTATCGTTGCCAAGATAGAGGAACTTTTACCATATTGTGACCAGTTAATAAAATAGAATTATGGAGGTGTAATAAAATGGGAACTGTTATGGATATATATCAGTTAGTAAGAGATTTGATTGACGAGGCGAAAAATCAGAAAAATTTGGAACTTGTTGATAGATTAATTGAAATAAAACTGGCTTTATCTGAAATAGAAGATGAAAATCGTGATTTAAAAAAGAAGATTGAGGAGTTAGAACAATCAAATATTATAGAAGAGGATTTGGAACTTCTACCTAAAGGATATTACATAAGAAAAAGTGAAAAAGCAGAGGGAAAAGACATAAAATATTGTGCAGCATGTTGGCAAAATAACAAGAAACTTATGCCTTATATTGATTCAATTGGCAGTACAAAACAATGCAGTAATTGTCATAATATTATACATTAATGTATGCCCCGAAATGTTTAAAATGGAATATTTTCTCATTGCCCTAAATCTTAATATGTTTTATAATAGTATGAAAATATATATTGATTGGAGCGTATTATGGAACAAAAGAAAATCGAACCTATTCGCGATGCCAGAAAGCTTGGTAAAGCGAAGATGCTGATTCTTGGTATTCAGCATATGTTTGCCATGTTTGGCGCAACTATCCTTGTACCTATTCTGGTATCAGGATATTTTCAGGCTGCCTGCGGTGAGGAGCTTACCAGAGGTCTGTCTGTATCAGTAACACTTTTCTGTGCAGGCTTTGGTACATTGATATTCCACCTGTGTACTAAATTCAAAGTACCTGCATTTTTAGGATCTTCCTTTGCATTTCTTGGTGGATTCTACACAGTAGCTAATCTTGACAGCGGTATGTATGCTGGAATGTCAGCTAATGACAAGGCTGCTTATGCATGTGGTGGTATATTTGTTGCCGGAATGCTTTACTTTGTACTTGCACTTATAATCAAGCTTGTTGGAGTTAACAGAGTTATGAAATTCCTTCCACCTGTAGTTACAGGACCTATCATTATCTGTATCGGTCTTTCACTTGCGGGTTCAGCTATTTCAAATGCTTCAACTAACTGGTTACTTGCATTTGTTGCACTTGCTGTAATTATTATATTCAATATATGGGGCAAGGGCCTTTTCAAGATTATCCCTATTCTTATGGGTGTAGTAATTTCATATGTATTTGCACTTATTCTTAATGCATGTGGAGTACATAATCCTGATGGTTCAGCAATACTTAATTTCTCATCAATTGCATCTGCTTCATGGGTCGGAATTCCGAAGTTCCAGTTTATGAAGTTTGATTTAACAGCAATCCTTGTTATGGCACCTATTGCTATTGCAACAATGATGGAGCATATCGGAGATATGTCAGCTATTTCGGCTACAGTTGAAGAAAACTACATAGCAGATCCAGGTCTTCACAGAACACTTATCGGTGATGGTGTTGCAACAGCATTTGCAGGAGCAATTGGTGGACCAGCTAATACTACATATGGTGAGAACACAGGAGTTCTTGAACTTTCTAAGGTATATGACCCAAGAGTAATCAGAATTGCAGCAGTATTTGCAATTATACTTTCATTCATACCAAAGTTCTCATCAGTTATATCAACTATGCCAACAGCAATTATCGGTGGTATATCATTCATGCTTTATGGTATGATATCAGCTATCGGTGTTAGAAATGTTGTTGAGAACAAGGTTGACCTTACTAAGTCAAGAAACCTTATTATTGCAGGTGTTATATTCGTATGTGGTTTAGGTTTCGGTGATGGACTTACATTTACAATCGGAGGAACATCTATAACACTTACAGCACTTGCAATCGCTGCTATAGCAGGTATTCTTCTTAATGCTATATTACCTGGTAATGATTATGAATTCGGTAAGAATCCAGCAGGTGACAGCAGCCGTGGAGTTTATGTTATGAACACAGACTTTGAAAAAGAAGAATCAGAAGATAATAAGTAAATAACAATAAAATTTGGAGGTACTTAATAATGATGGATTTTGAGAATGAGAAGAATATAACTATATTTACACATCCACTTATCCAGCATAAGATTTCAATTCTTAGAGATAAGAAAACAGGAACTAATGAATTCAGAAAGCTTGTTGAAGAAATAGCTATGCTTGAAGGCTTTGAGGCTTTATCAGACCTTCCAACAGAAGATGTTGAGATTGAGACACCTATTGAAACTTGTATGACACCTATGATTTCAGGTCGTAAGCTTGCAATTGTTCCTATCTTAAGGGCAGGTCTTGGCATGGTTCCTGGTGTACTTTCACTTGTACCAACGGCTAAGGTTGGACATATTGGAATGTATCGTAATGAAGAGACACATGAGCCGGTACCATATTACTGCAAGCTTCCTAATCCAATTGAGGAAAGAACTATTGTTGTAACAGATCCAATGCTTGCAACAGGTGGCTCAGCAGTTGATGCAATTGACCAGATAAAGAAGGTTGGCGGAAAGCAGATTAAATTCATGTGTATCATAGCTGCCCCAGAGGGAGTTGAAAAGCTTCATAAGGCACATCCTGATGTTCAGATATACATTGGACATCTTGACAGAGAGCTTAATACAGATGCTTATATTTGCCCAGGACTTGGCGATGCCGGAGACAGAATCTTTGGAACTAAGTAAATAATTATGGGCATGTAATTGCTTTGCGTTAAGAGATATGATAGTGTGTAAATGCGGCTCCCGACGGGAGCCGTTTTTGTAACTTACATTAATTGATTAAGGAGATTTTGATGAGCAGGGAGGAAAACAGAAAGAATTTTTCTAAATATGTATCGCAGAATATTCTCGGAATGATAGGGTTTTCATGCTATGTTCTTGCTGACTCGTATTTTATATCTATAGCAAAGGGAGCAGACGGACTTACAGCATTAAATCTTGTTATGCCATTATATAGTATAATATTCTCAATAGGTGAGATGATTGGTGTTGGTTCAGCTATAAGGTATGCAATTGGCAAGATAAAAAAAGATGCAGATGCAGATGATTATTTCTGGAATGCAATAATATGGTGCATATTGTCAAGCATTCTATTTGTTTTTGCTGGAATATTCTTTTCGGCAGATATCATGCGTGTTCTAGGAGCTGATGAACATATTGTGGCAGTTGGTAATAATTATACTAAGATATTCATGTGTTTTGCACCTATGTTTATGTGCAACTATGTGACTAATGCATTTGTAAGAAATGACGGAGCCCCGGGAATTGCTATGAGTGCAACACTTTTCAGCAGTCTGTTTAATATAGTATTTGACTATATTCTCATGTTCCCGATGAATCTGGGAATGGAAGGTGCAGCACTGGCAACAGCTCTGTCGCCGATTATAGGTATGGGAATATGCAGCATACATTTCTTCTCTAAGAAAAGCAGTGTCAGGCTTGTTGTGTGTAAACCTTCAGTCAGAAAACTTGTGGCAGGAAGCCAGCTTGGTGTGTCGGCATTTGTTGGAGAAATGTCGTCAGCGGTCATTACACTGGCTTTTAATTTCGTAATACTTAAGCTGGCTGGTAATGTCGGAGTAGCTGCATACGGAGTTGTGGCTAATATTGCAATTGTCACAACTGCGGTATTTAATGGTGTTGCACAGGGAAGCCAGCCACTTATAAGCAGTTGTTTCGGCAGGGGAGACAAGGATGGATGTACACAGTTAAAACGAATGGGATATACAACAGCATTTGTACTTGCGGCGGTTATGTACAGTATATTGTTTATATTTGCAGGACAGTTTGTTGCAGTGTTTAACAGTGAAGGTTCAGAAATGTTAAGGATTTATGCAACAGAAGGTGTTAAGTTATATTTTATCGGAATATTCTTTGCGGGAATTAACATTGTAGGTGGCGGTGCATTCAGTGCAACAGAGAATGCGTTTAAAGCGGCAGTTGTTTCTGTGGCAAGAGGGTTTGTGCTGATTTTAGGTGCGGTTTTTGTGATGTCAGCACTTTTTGGAATGACAGGAGTATGGCTTGCGTATGCTGTTGCTGAGGGAATAACAACATTTATAATGCTTGTAATGGCGCTGAGAGTGTGATAGAATATTTGCGGACAAAATTATCCCAGAGATTGGGGAAATATGAAAGGAGTCTATATAATTATGAGCAATATTGCAGACAAATTTGAAGAACTTGGAGTAATTCCAGTAGTAGTATTGAATGATGCTAAAGATGCACTTCCATTAGCTAAGGCTTTAGTTGAGGGTGGTCTTCCTTGTGCAGAGGTTACATTCCGTACAGCAGCAGCTGAGGAATCTATCCGTCTTATGCATGAAGCATATCCAGATATGGTACTTGCAGCAGGTACAGTACTTACAACAGAGCAGGTTGACAGAGCTGTAGCAGCTGGTGCTTCAGTTATCGTAAGCCCAGGATTTGATCCAGAAATCGTTGATTACTGTATTTCTAAGAACATTCCTGTTATGCCAGGTATCGTTACACCTTCAGAGCTTGCTCAGGCTGTTAAGAGAGGCCTTACAAGAGTTAAATTCTTCCCAGCTACAGCTGCAGGCGGAATCAAGATGATCAAGGCTATGTGCGCAGCTTACACTAATGTAAGAATCATGCCTACAGGTGGTATCAACACAGCTAACCTTGAGGAATTCTTATCATGCGATAAGATCTTCTGCTGTGGTGGATCATGGATGGTTAAGGGTGATATGATTAAGGCAGGAGAATTTGACAAGATTAAGGATATGACAGCAGAGGCTGTTGCTCTTGTTAAGAAGATCCGTGGCTAATCACCAGTGATTGTTAATAGCAAATATACATATAAACCCCGTATTCTGTTTTGCAGGATACGGGGTTTTGTGCACATATTATTTTTTTAATGAATTACAGATTAGAAAATATATTCTCAATTTCTTCATGAGGAAGTACAAGAGCAAATCTTACATGACCTTCGCCAAGGCTTCCGAAGCTGCTTCCAGGTGTACATAAAACACCAGTCTTATTAAGAAGTTCCATAACATAATCAGCTGAACTGGTATAGCCGTCAGGAATGGCAGCCCATACAAACATTGTGCCTTTAACATCAGCAGGTTTAAGTCCAAGCTTCTTAATTCCGGCAACGAGAGCATTTCTTCTTAACTCATATTCGGCACGGTTGTCAGCGACATATCCTTGCGGACCGTTAAGTGCAGCAACAGCAGCTTTCTGATATATAAAACTTGTTCCATAGTCGAATTGTGAGCGGACAGTTTTGAATTTGTTTACGATTTCACGGTTTCCGATAAGAAATGAAAGGCGCAGACCGGTAAGATTATAAGTCTTAGAAAGAGAGTTGAATTCAACTCCGACTTCCATAGCACCTTCGTGACTTAAGAATGAGCCACCAATCTGTCCGTCATATATAATCTCAGAATATGCGTTGTCGTGAATAATAATGATGTTATATTTCTTGGCAAATGCGATAAGCTTATCATAGAATTCATCAGGTGCAGTAGCACATACAGGGTTCAGAGGATAAGATACAACCATCATTTTGGCTTTTTTTGCAGTGTCTTCATCAATAGAATCAAAATCTATAAGATAATCATTTTCTGGAAGAAGATTGTAATAAGCAATCTGTGCATCGCACAGGAATGGTCCAATCTCGAATATAGGATATCCCGGATTAGGAACTAAGCATAAATCTCCAGGATTGCACAAAGCAAGGGCAATATGAGCCATACCTTCCTGAGTTCCGAATACAGAAGTGACTTCATCAGGTGTGATAACAGTGTTGTAACGGCGTTTGTACCATTTGCATACAGCGTCAAGCAGCTCATCAGTATCACCGAGTGAGTACTTGTAATTTTCAGGGTCAAGTGCTGCCTCTGAAACAACCTTCATAACAGATTCATCAGGCTTGAAATCAGGAGTTCCTACAGTAAAGTTATATACTGGCTTTCCCTGTGCAAGTCTGTCATTCTTTTTCTGATTAAGTATATTAAAAATGTTGCTGCCAAAGCGGTCAGCTCTCTTAGAAAATTCAATATTCATATGTATACTCCATTTCTTTAAATGCGTATCTGCATGCATTTTATTAAGACCCCAAATATAGAAAAATTTCAAGCCTATCGAATAAGATACTAGCATAATTAACAAAAGTCAATTTTAAGGTGTATTTTTTGGTGAAAATGTGATAGCTTTATATATGTAAGTGGAAATAAATAAGATATGGCGGTCTGCAAATGTTACATACAGGAACATTAAAGGGTAGAATGCAGACAGAAAGGAAAGGTAGAAGATATGTCAGTACAGGATTATCTTAGTGCAGTAAAGATTGGTAAAAAAGAGTATCATGCGTGTGTGAATAAGGGTACGTACCCATATCTTCCGGTTCTGGAGGATATTATTGATGAAAACAGTATTGACAGAGAAGTCAGTCTTGGAAGTGACCAGATTCCGTTAAGACTTGTGGTTGGAACATGTACAGCAGGAAGAACTACTGCATTTGCAGACAACTTTATGCCTATACTTGACTGGGGAACAGAATTTTCAGCAAAGTGGGCTTCACTTAGCGACAGTCAGGTAAATGAAGGAATAAGAGACGACATTAAAGTATATGAGTACATGAATAAGTTCTATGTGCTTGAAGGTAATAAAAGAGTCAGTGTACTTAAGTATTTTAAGGCAGTGACAGTAAGTGCACAGGTTATAAGAAAGATACCTAAATACAGTGATGATCCTGATGTTAAGATATATTATGAATTCATGGATTTTTATAAATCTACCAAGTTAAACGATATATATTTCAGCAAAGAGGGCAGTTTTACAACACTTATGGAGCTGGTTGGAATTACACCGGGAGAACCAATGGACGAGGATGATAAGAAAGACCTTGTTTCGTGCTATCTTAATTTCAGGCTTGCTTATGAATCAAGAGGAGGGGATAAGTTTGATTTCCCAACAGGAGATTCATTTTTACGCTTCATTCATATTCACGGATATGATGCTGTTAAGAAGATGACTAAGTCTGAGATGGCAAAGAATGTCGCCAAGACATGGGCTGAATTCGAGCTTCTTGATGACAACAGCGAAGTGGAACTTAAGATGACGCCGGCAGCAGCACCGAAGAAGAATATATTAAGCTATCTGCTTCCAATGGGTGGAGGAGTTAAGAAGCTTAAGGTTGGATTTGTGTATGAAAAGACACCGCAGGATTCAGAGTGGTGTTATGCACATGAGCTTGGAAGACAGTATATTGATGATACATTTGGTGACCAGATAGAAACATATGTTGAGGAAAATGTGATACCGGAGCAGAGTGATGAGGCTGCAATTAACAGACTTATAGAGAAAGGCTGTGACCTTATATTCCTGACATCTTCGGCTATGAATATGGCTGGACTTAAAGCTGCAATAGCACACCCGTCAGTAAAGATTCTTGATTGTTCTCTTAATATTTCACATAAATATATCAGGTCATATTATGCAAGAATGTTTGAAGCGAAATTTATAACGGGAATTATTGCAGGCTCAATGGCTGATGATGATAATGTTGGTTATATAGCTGATAATCCGGTTTATGGGGCATGTGCGAATATCAATGCATTTGCATTGGGAGTAAAGTTTGTTAATCCAAGAGCCAAGGTTTACCTTGAATGGAACAGTATTAAGGATAATGATTCTGAGGAAAATCTTGCTAAGAAGAATATAAGCATCATTTCTAATCAGGATATGATAACTCCGGGCAAGAGTAAGAGAAAGTTTGGGTTGTATAAAGCAAGTGATTCAGATAAGCATCTGGCTATGCCTGTATGGCACTGGGGTGTTTTTTATGAGAAGCTTATCCAGAGCATTATGAGTGGTTCATGGAGCAAGGATGAGGACGGCGATAATGTAAAAGCACTTAATTACTGGTGGGGAATGTCGGCAGGAGTTGTTGATCTTATATATTCAGAGAGTCTGCCATCAGCAACTAAGAGACTTGTAAAGCTCTTTGAGAAAGAACTTAAGGAAGCGAGGTTCAGAGTGTTTGAGGGTGAATTAAAAGATCAGCAGGGTAATATAAAGGTTGAAGAAGGGAAGCTTATTGATCCTGAACATATAATTACTATGGACTGGCTGCTTGATAATGTGGTTGGCAGACTGCCTCAGTATGATGAACTTACAGATAATGCAAAATTAAAAATGGCACTTCAGGGTGTTGTCAAAGAAGAAGAATAGAAAGCATGCTGCCTGCAGTGGTGGCTGGGGAATTATTAATGAAAATACTTGTGTTAGCGGATGTTGAATCAAAGTACTTATGGGATTATTTCGAAAAGGAAAAATTGGAAGGTATAGATCTTATACTTTCAGCAGGGGATTTAAAGCCCCAGTATCTGTCGTTTCTAGCATCATTTTCGAAAGTACCTATTCTTTATGTACATGGCAATCATGATGACTGCTATGATATACAGCCACCAGATGGATGCATTGATATAGAGAATAAGATATATGTGTATAAAGGTGTCCGTATTATGGGACTTGGTGGTTCTATACGTTATAAGAAGGGAAAGAACCAGTACACACAGAAAGAGATGAACCACAGAATTAATAAAATGTGGCTTTCAATAAAGAAGAACAGGGGCTTTGACATACTGCTTACACATTCACCGGCAGCGGGCATAAGTGATGGACCAGATGAACCGCATAAGGGTTTTGAAGGCTTTAATTATCTTCTTGAAAAATATAAACCAAAGTATTTTATTCATGGACATATCCATAAGACATATCAGGTTAAGTTCAAGCAGGAATATCAGTATAACGAGAATACCAGAATAATTAACGGGTATGAGAAATATATATTCGAATATCCGGATGCATAATAAAATGCCTTGATATATTTATTTTAAGGATAAAAAATACTAAAAAACTTAAAAATCTCTTGCATTATCCTATAGGCTGTGATATATTTTCTTAGACACAAAAACAAATGTCCGTCGCAGAAAGACAGAACAGAGGGAAGTGTCTTTGAGATTTTACATGTTGAAGGAGTTAAAAATGAGCGATAAGTTAAGAGTTGGTATCCTTGGCGGTACAGGTATGGTAGGACAGAGATTTATAACATTACTTGAGAATCATCCTTGGTTTGAAGTTGTTTTAGTAGCAGCTTCAGGACGTTCAGCAGGAAAGCTTTATGAAGAGGCTGTTGACGGACGTTGGAAGATGCAGACACCAATGCCAGAGTTCGTTAAGAAGATGACTGTATATGATATGGATAAGGATTTTGATGAAATTGTTTCTAAGGTAGATTTCGTATTCTGTGCAGTTAATATGCCTAAGGACCAGATTAAGGCTATAGAGGAAAGATATGCTAAGGCAGAAGTTCCAGTTGTTTCTAATAACAGTGCTAATCGTTGGACACCAGATGTTCCTATGGTTGTTCCAGAAATCAATCCAGAGCATCTTGAAGTTATTAAGTATCAGAGAGAGAGACTTGGTACTAAGAGAGGATTTATCTGTGTTAAGCCTAACTGCTCAATCCAGAGCTACACACCAGCTCTTAATGCATTAAAGGAATTTGGACCAAAGCTTGTTGTTGCAACAACATATCAGGCAATCTCAGGTGCTGGTAAGACATTTGAACAGTGGCCAGAGATGGTTGAGAATATCATCCCTTATATTGGTGGTGAGGAAGAAAAGTCTGAGAAAGAGCCTTTAAGATTATGGGGTAAGATTGAGGATGGAAAGATTGTTCCTGCAAGTGATCCGGTTATCACATGTCAGTGTATCAGAGTTCCAGTTCTTGATGGACATACAGCAGCTGTATTTGTTAACTTTGAGAAGAAGCCAACTAAGGAACAGATTATTGAAAAGTGGAGAAGCTTCAAGGGAGTTCCACAGGAACTTAATCTTCCAAGTGCTCCAAAGCAGTTCATCCAGTATCTTGAAGAAGATGACCGCCCACAGGTTAAGCTTGATGTTAACTATGAGAACGGAATGGGTGTTTCACTTGGACGTTTAAGAGAAGACAGTGTATTCGATTACAAGTTCGTTGGTCTTTCACACAACACATTAAGAGGTGCTGCAGGTGGAGCTGTTCTTATCGCAGAGCTTCTTAAGGCACAGGGTTATATCACTCCTAAGGATGCAGAATAATTAAATTCTAATATACACACATACCATAAAAGAGATGTCAGAGATGGCATCTCTTTTTACTTGCTTAAAAGTCTGTTATGATATAAAATTATGAAACGACTTACAGAGTAAAGAGGGGATATTTACAATGAAGGAAAATTATTTTTACGCTATGCTGTCGAGAATGAAATATATTAACAGATGGGGACTTATGCAGAACACACGTCATGAGAATCTGTGTGAGCATAGTCTTGATGTAGCATTCATAGCACATGCGTTAGGAATTATTAACAATGAGATATATGGTGGGAATATTAATGCTGAAAGACTTGCAATTCTAGGCATGTATCATGATGTGACAGAGATAATTACAGGTGATCTGCCAACTCCGGTAAAGTATTACAATCCGGTTATAAGGAATGCATATAAGGAAGTAGAGCATGTTGCAGAGGATCAGATGCTGTCAGGTCTTGGAACAGATATAAGAGAACGTTACAGAGGTGTGTTGTCTGAGACAGAAGAGGAAGAAGCACTCTGGAAGTATGTCAAGGCTGCTGATAAGATGTCAGCTTATATCAAATGTCTTGAGGAAAAGAAGTCTGGCAACATGGATTTTGCTGATGCAGAAAAGACAATACATCAGGCTATTGTTGATATGAATATTCCGGAAGCAGATTATTTTATGAAAGAATATATACCGGCTTATATGGGAACTCTTGATGCTTCAGGAGAATAATAATTGTGTAATAGACACAGAAATGAGGGATATAATGGGAAAATCCGTATATATCGCGGAAAAACCAAGTGTAGCGCAGGAATTTGCAAAGGCACTGCATGTGAATTTCACAAGAAAAGACGGATATCTTGAGGGTGGAGACCATATTGTGACATGGTGTGTCGGACATCTGGTAACTATGAGCTATCCGGACGCTTATGACCCTAATCTTAAGAGATGGAGCTTTGACACGCTGCCATTCATACCGAAGGAATTCAAGTATGAGGTTATACCTGCAGTTGCGAAACAGTTTAATATAGTTAAAGACATTCTTACAAGGGATGATGTTGAATATATATATGTATGTACCGATTCGGGACGCGAGGGAGAATATATATACAGGCTTGTGAGGCAGGAAGCGGGCGTTAAAGGCAAGAAAGAACGCCGCGTGTGGATTGATTCGCAGACTGAGGAAGAGATTATTAAAGGGATTAATACAGCAAAGGACATATCTGAATATGATAATCTGAGTGATTCAGCGTATCTTCGTGCGAAGGAAGATTATCTTATGGGAATTAATTTCTCAAGAGTTCTTACATTGAAATATGGACGCAATATTGCCAATTATCTGCATCTTGACAGGGCAGTTGTATCTGTCGGCAGGGTTATGACATGTGTTCTTGGAATGGTAGTAAGAAGGGAACGCGAGATAAGAAGCTTTGTAAAGACTCCATTCTACAGAGTTATTGGGCAGGCACAGGCTGAAAATTCAACATTTGATGCAGAATGGCGTGTAAGTGACAAGAGCATGTATGCGGGTACACCATATTTGTATAAGGATAATGGTTTTAAGGACAGGGAGAAGGCAGAGGAGCTGGTTAAGTTCTTATCTGACCCGCTGCCAGCACAGGGAGTAGTTGATTCTATTGAGAGAAAGAAAGAAACCAAGAATCCACCACTTCTGTACAATCTTGCCGAGATTCAGAATGAATGTAGCAAGCTGTTTAAGATAAGCCCTGATGAGACTCTTAATATTATTCAGGAGTTGTATGAAAAGAAGCTGGTTACTTATCCAAGAACTGACGCGAGAGTGTTATCAACTGCGGTAAGTAAGGAGATACATAAGAATATAGGCGGACTCAGGAATTTTGCTCCTGTGAAGGAGATTGCAGAGCATATATTACAGAATAATATGCAGAAGGGTATTGAAAAGACAAGATACTGTAATGATAAAGCAATCACAGACCATTATGCGATTATTCCGACAGGACAGGGATTTAATAATTTAAAAAACCTGTCAGTCACAGCAGCGAGAACTTATGAGATAATTGTAAGAAGATTCTTAAGCATATTCTACCCACCAGCTATTTATCAGAAGGTAAGTATTACCAGTGATGTAAAGAATGAAAAGCTGTATGCTTCATTTAAAGTGCTTGTAGATGAAGGATACTTAAGTGTTGCTAAGAACTCATTTGCCAAATCAAAGTCTGATGCTAAAGCGAAAGATGATGAGAACTCCGATAATAAGGATGATAATAAATGTGATGCGGCTTTATTCGAGGTATTGAAAAAATACAGAAAAGGTTCTACAATCACATTTAATGGGTTTAATATCAAAGAAGGTGAAACTTCACCTCCAAAGAGATATAATTCAGGTTCTATTATTCTTGCAATGGAGAATGCAGGACAGCTCATTGAAGATGAGGAGCTGCGTGCACAGATTAAGGGTAGTGGAATAGGAACAAGTGCTACAAGAGCTGAGATTCTTAAAAAACTTAATACTATTAAGTATATTTCTATTAATTCTAAGACACAGATTATTACACCTACATTTTTAGGTGAAATAATATATGATGTTGTAGATAATTCTATCAGACATCTGCTTAATCCAGAGCTTACCGCAAGTTGGGAAAAAGGACTTACAGGTGTGGCAGAGGGAACCATTACGGCAGATGAGTATATGGAGAAGCTTGATGGTTTTGTTTCAAGAAGAACAAGGGCTGTTATGGCATTAAGGAATCAGGCTGGTCTTGTAGGACTTTTTAATGAGACTGCTAAGAATTATAAGTAAATGAGTGAAAGGAATTAAATATATGTGCGGAATTGCAGGATATGTAGGAGACAGAGAAAGCGCAGATGTACTTGTAGATGCATTATCTAAGCTTGAATACAGAGGATATGATTCAGCAGGTATTGCAGTATTTGATCATGGTAATATCAAGGTTAAGAAATGTAAAGGAAGACTTGCCAACCTTGTTGAGAAGATGGATGAAGAAGGAAAACCACAAGGACATGTTGGAATTGGCCATACAAGATGGGCTACACATGGAGAGCCATCAGATATCAATTCACATCCACATGGTAATAAGAGAGTTACTATTGTACATAACGGTATTATTGAGAACTACAAGAAGCTTAAGGATTTTCTTATTGGAGAGGGATATAGCTTTGCAAGTGAAACAGATACTGAGGTTGCAGCAAAGCTGCTTGATTACTACTATGATGGCGATCCAATGAAGACTATTGCAAAGGTGTTATCAGAGATTAAGGGTTCATACGCACTTGGAATTATGTTCAGAGATTTCCCTGATGAGATATTTGCAGTAAGAAAGGACAGCCCTCTTATTGTTGGCGTTGGAGAACATGAGAATTTTATAGCGTCTGATGTTCCGGCTATTATTCATTATACGAGAGATTATTATCTTCTTGACCAGAATGAGATTGCGGTTATTAAGAAGGATTCAGTTAAGATATATGATGTTCATGGCAATGAGATACATAAGGAATTAAATACAGCTGACTGGGATGTTGATGCTGCGGAAAAAGGCGGTTATGCACACTTTATGCTTAAGGAAATTCATGAGCAGCCAGATTCTGTAAAGAGAACTATCATGCCAAGAATTACAGATGATATGCCTGATTTCAGTGCCGAAGGATTCAATCCTGACAAGTTAAAGAGTTACAAGAATATATATATTGTTGCCTGTGGTACTGCAATGCATGCCGGAATGGTCGGTAAATACATAATAGAGAAGATAGCAAGAGTATCTGTAACTGTTGATATTGCATCAGAGTTCAGATACAGAGATCCTCTTATTAATGAAGGTGACCTTATGATTGTTATATCACAGTCAGGTGAGACTGCTGATACTAAGGCTGCACTTGAACTTGCAAAACAGGCGGGCGCTGATACTATGGCAATTGTTAATGTCAAGGGATCATCAATTGCAAGAGAAGCTGATATGGTTGTATATACACATGCAGGTCCTGAGATTTCAGTTGCTTCAACAAAGGCATATATGGTTCAGGTATCAATTATGTATTTAATTGCATTTGAATTAGCATATGCTAATGGTAAGATGGATAAGGCAGAATGCAGCAGATATACTAAGATGCTTGAAGAAGTACCAGAGATTATTGAGGAGTCAATTGCGCTTGAGAGCAAATGTCAGTTTGCAGCATCCAAGCTTATTAATGCAGACAGCCTTCTTTATATAGGACGCGGACTTGATTATGCACTTAGCATGGAAGGTTCTCTTAAGTTAAAGGAGATATCTTATATTCATTCTGAATCATATGCAGCAGGAGAGCTTAAGCATGGAACAATCTCTCTTATTACAGATGATATGCCTGTAATTGCGATTGCAACACAGAAGAATCTTGAAGAAAAGACTATAAGTAACATCAAGGAAGTTAAGTCAAGAGGAGCATTTGTAGTGCTTATTGCAGAACCAGAGTTTGATATTGAGGATGGAGTGGCAGATATTGTTATTAAGCTTCCACAGGCAGACCAGCTTCTTATGCCTATGGTTGCGGCAGTTCCATTACAGCTTATTGCCTACTATACAGCAGTTCTTAAGGGTAACGATGTTGATAAGCCAAGAAATCTTGCAAAATCTGTTACTGTTGAATAATTGATATAAAGAGGATATTAGATATGAATAATGATGCATTAAAGATAAGTAATCTGTATGACCTTAATGAGACTATTGCAGCAAAGGTATTTGAAGGCTGTACATATCCATGGGAAGTACTTGCAAAGATTGGTGATTTTATTGTAGAACTCAGTAATACACTGCCGGAAGATGAATATGAGAAGCGTGGGGAGAATATATGGGTTCACAGAAGTGCCAATGTATTTCCATCAGCTTATATTGCAGGACCAGCAATTATCGGTAAAGATGCAGAGGTAAGACACTGTGCATTCATACGTGGAAAAGCTATTGTTGGAGAAGGGGCTGTTGTAGGTAATTCAACTGAGCTTAAGAATGTAATTCTTTTTAATAAGGTTCAGGTTCCACATTATAATTATGTTGGAGATTCAATTCTTGGATTCAAGGCTCATATGGGAGCAGGCTCTATAACATCTAATGTTAAGTCTGACAAGAAGCTTATTACTATTAAAGGACCAGACTGCAATATTGATACAGGTATCAAGAAAATAGGTGCTTTCCTTGGAGATAATGTTGAGGTTGGCTGCGGCAGCGTGCTTAATCCTGGAACAATTGTTGGAAGAGAGAGTAATATCTATCCGCTTTCAAGTGTAAGGGGCTTTATTCCGGCAGGTTCTATATATAAGAAGCAGGGTGAAGTAGTAACTAAGAGATAATTATGTGAAATTTTTGTTTTATTAATGTAAAAATGTTGTGTCTCACATTGACTAATGCTAAAGTTTGTGAGAAAATAGTCAAGGCTTGGACGACGGCTTCTTGCCGTCGTTTCATTTATAGTAAACACTATGAATTACGAAAGGAGTAATAAGATGATTTACACACAGGAAGTAGAGAATATGTGTCCAGTAGCACAGGGCGTTCATCACGGAGCAGCTCCAGTGCCAACAGAAGGTAAATGGGTACAGAATAAGAAGGTTGAAGATATTTCAGGTTTTACACATGGTGTAGGCTGGTGTGCTCCTCAGCAGGGTGCATGTAAGCTTACTCTTAATGTTAAGGAAGGTATCATTCAGGAAGCTTTAGTTGAGACTATCGGATGTTCAGGTATGACACATTCAGCAGCTATGGCAGCAGAGATTTTACCAGGACTTACAGTTATGGAAGCTCTTAACACTGACCTTGTCTGTGATGCAATTAACACAGCTATGAGAGAGTTATTCTTACAGATCGTTTACGGAAGAACTCAGAGCGCATTCTCTGAGGGTGGACTTGCAGTTGGTGCTGGTCTTGAAGATCTTGGTAAGGGACTTCGTTCTCAGGTTGGTACTATGTATGGTACATTAAAGAAAGGTCCTCGTTACCTTGAGATGGCTGAAGGTTATGTAACAGGTATTGCCCTTGATAAGGACAACCAGATTATCGGTTACAAGTTTGTCAGCCTTGGTAAGATGACAGACTTCATTAAGAAGGGTGATGACCCTACAACAGCATATGAGAAGGCTTGCGGACAGTACGGAAGAGTTGCAGATGCTGTTAAGATTATTGACCCAAGAACAGATGAAGAAGTTAAGTAAGGAGGACAATTAGAATGGCTTTATTTGAATCATATGAGAGAAGAATAGATAAGATTACTTCAGTTCTTAACAGCTATGGCATAGCTAGTATTGAAGAAGCTGAAAAGATTACTAAGGATGCCGGATTAGATGTATATGCTATGGTTAAGGGTATCCAGCCAATTTGTTTTGAAAATGCATGCTGGGCTTACACAGTAGGTGCAGCAATCGCTATCAAGAAGGGTGCAAGAAAGGCTTCAGAAGCTGCTGCAGCTATCGGTGAAGGTCTTCAGGCATTCTGTATTCCAGGTTCAGTAGCTGACCAGAGAAAGGTTGGTCTTGGACATGGTAACTTAGGTAAGATGTTACTTGAAGAAGAGACAGAATGTTTCGCATTCCTTGCAGGTCATGAATCATTCGCTGCTGCTGAAGGTGCTATCGGTATTGCAGAGAAGGCTAACAAGGTTAGACAGAAACCTCTTAGAGTTATCCTTAACGGTCTTGGTAAGGACGCTGCTAAGATTATCTCAAGAATTAACGGATTCACATTCGTTGAGACAGAGATGGATTATTCAACAGGCGAAGTAAAAGAAATCTCTAGAACAGCATACTCAGATGGTCTTCGTTCTAAGGTTAACTGCTACGGCGCTAACGATGTAACAGAAGGTGTTGCAATCATGTGGAAGGAGAATGTTGATATCTCTATCACAGGTAACTCAACAAACCCTACAAGATTCCAGCATCC
>ERZ1026858.452-NODE-452-length-22343-cov-63.367642_pt1 | contig 22343 bp, 10 predicted proteins | sample MGYA00380159_ERZ1026858 | MGnify/ENA primary metagenome ERZ1026858 (study PRJEB33269, sample SAMEA4719795) | human gut metagenome | biome: human-associated habitat; feature: organic feature; material: feces | place: Cameroon | collected 2013-10 ...
CCAGAGATAGCCTCGTTTACAACATCCCAAGCCTTCACCTTGCCCTCGGTAGCTTCCATCATGCCGTAAATCCACTTCTGCAAAACAGGAGTAAGAATGTTCTTCTTCTCCTCATCTGTAAGAGGAATGGTATTTGAAGACTTCGTGTAGTAAACTTCAAAATCATCAATATAGAGGATACCAGCATATTTACCGATATTCAGCAGCAGGCGCAAGGCATTGTCACCATTACATTTGGTAGTCACATCAACTTCCTTCCAATCAGTTGTAACCTTGATGGTAGGGAAGTCACCACAGCCTTTGTATCCGTCAGGATTCTGGAATCCAGCACCAAATTCACCAGCTACAGAACCCTTGATTTTCATCTTCAAGTGATAGGTTGTACCATTCTCGAAAGTGAAACCTGGTTCATAGTTAACTTGTGCATCCCAGGGGTTTTTCTTGGCTGCGTTGTTACCAACCTCACAAACACCATTTACAATCTTTGGCTTATTATCCATACCCCATCCACCAAGGTTCTGACCATCATCAAAGGTAAGATGCCCAACACTTACAGGGATTTCAACCACTTGACTTTCGGCCACTTCTTGAATTTCTGAAGTTACAGTATGCCAGGAATAAGGTTTATTACAAGGAACTTCGTCCTCTTTTATGTCACCATTTACGATCAAATTATTGGTAGAACCTTCTTCACAAAGACTCAAAGACTTGATGTCCAGTTCGCCGCCCAGTTTACCTGCAGCAAAAACAAAGTTCTCATAATTTGCTGTCGGAGTAAATTCAACGGTATATTCATTCCATTGAGTACCTACTGAAATCGAACCTAAACCTGCATCACCTGGAGCTCCCCATAGAATTAAGTCAAAAGGAGCAGTAGCTTTTGCATTCATTGTAAAGACATACTTTTTCCCTTGAGATAACTGAGCAGGGAAATATAATTGAGCATCCCAATGACCACCAGCCTTATTATTCTTAATAACCAAGCAACGTGTGACATTAGAAGAAGGAGGTAACTCCTTATCTGCAATCAGTCGCTTCAGATACTTGTTAGGCTGCTGTGAGTGCCATGCCAATGTATGACCATATACAGAAAGACCTGCATCGGTAGCATTCTTAACATATTCACTTACTTTATCAAAATTCATGCTACCATCATCAGCAACACAAGAAGACATCTTCATGGCGTTGCCGGCTACAGTCTCGTTAAAATTGCTGTTGGTCAAAGCATACACCAGTTCCTTCTTGTTATATTCATCTACAGTAGTTCCGATTCCGAGGTGGAAGTTTGGACGGTCCTTGATGTATTCCTTCAAGGCATCATATTGCTCCAGATAACCATACTGCGCTTCCTTATCAGGACGTACGGTCTCGAAATTCTGGTCGAAGTGGTCTGCACAAGAGGCCAAAAGCATGGCCCCGAGTGCAGATACTAATATTTGTTTATTCATAACTTATGCGATCATTAATTATTATAGGTATAAGAGAACTCCTCTAAAGTTACTCCACTACGCCACCAGACGAGTTTCTCGTTCAAACTCTTCTTTACACCATCAGCGAAGGTGATTTCGGCGTTGAGTTCCATCAGGTCACGATCCTTATTATTCCACGAATGGATACCATCGTCAGCCCAAGAGCCTGAGCCTGTAGCCTTAACACCTTCGGTGAGCGAAGTGATGGTACACTTTTCGTTGGCATCGAAGGTGAGCAGGAGGTCTGCCTTGTAGATGGTACTGCCCTCCTGGAACTCTACTGAATAAACAGAGCTGTTCAGGGTGCGGGTAGTAATCTGAACCTGTGAAGCCTTCTCGATGTTGTCGGTGCTTGTATTGTGATTTGTCAACCACCAGCCACTATACTTGTTCTGATACTTCACGCAGTACATCACGTAATCCTTAGGAGCTGTTTCCCAGATGGATGTATTGGTACGAGAGCCTGTAGCACCTTCTTTCAGAGTACCGGCAGAGATTCTGTCGAAGCCCTGCTGATCGGTCATCACCAGAGGAATCACGTAGGTATTCTTCACGGCATCAGGGTCGTTGAAGAAAGCATCAGTCAGCTGCACTACTGTCTCACCCGTCATTCCACCCTTGAAATCGAGTTTGTTGGTAGAAAGAGAGTAATATTCTGCAGGCATTGCCTTTACAGGAGTACCATCGGCAAAAGTAAGATGATCGCACAGACTGTTATCCACAGCTACGTTCACATAACCTTTTCTTCCATTGTAAGAGCCGGCAAAAGTTGCCTTGATTTTGCATTTATGCTCCTTATCGAGAGAGGTATCGTATTCATCATCGCCCAAGACGATGGTACGAACCGGACTCTGATAAACGAACATGGCAGTGGTTCCACCCTCGTAATCATCGAAAGCCTGGTCTCCATTCTCACATGCTGTGAAAGAAGCCATCAGTGTCAGAAGGGCTGCCACCATTTTGATATATCGTTTCATAATCATTAGTCTTTATTTATAATATTAGCCGTTTATTATTTCCAACCATCGTTCTGCTTGAGGTTGCTGTATTTCAGAATCTCAGAGTATGGGATAGGACCATAGTACATATAGTCTGAATAGTTGCGTTCCTCAGCGTCGAAAGTCTTGTAGATGTATTTGCCTGTTGTGGCATCTGTCGTGATGTTGATACCCTTGGCAGCCTCATTGAGTTTAGGGAGCTCAACCTTCCAGCGACGCAAGTCCCAGAAACGATGATTCTCGAAGCAGAGTTCCAAGCGACGCTCATTGCGAATCAACTCACGCATCTTGTCCTTGTTCTGTGCGCACTCTTCCAAGTATGGGTCTTCACCAAACTCACCAATGCCTGCACGCTCACGGATTGCCTTGATGACATCGTAAGCAGAATAGTTGGCTCCACCTACATTAGCCTTAGGACCCTGAGCCTCATTGGCAGCCTCAGCATAGTCAAGCAAGATTTCCGTAGTACGGATACGAGCTGACAGATGCTTCTGCTTGGTTGCAGAGCTTGGATTGAGGTTCACATCAGGACGGAGCAACTTGCGGAGATAATAACCAGTCTTGGTTGATTTTCCGTTCTCCTTGTTCAAGCCATCCAGAGTTTTGGAATCGGCAGCTGTATTTACCACTCCATCAGTAGAACCGATTTTATCGCCATTTACAAGAATGTAGGCAGCGAGACGTGGGTCACGGTTCTGATAAGGATTCTTGGCATCGTATTCTGCATTAGCATCAGTAATAGGATAACCGTTTGCCATAGGGAACGCATCCACCAGGTTCTGGGTTGGATTGAGCTTACCGCTACCATAGAGCGAAGGAGGATAGTTATCTGTCTCCAGAGTGTTGCTTTCATCAACGTTTCCACGCCAGATAATCTCCTTAGGATTCTCGGATGTAGCACCCAAACCGTCTATGAGCGACTTATTGCAGAACCACTTCCATCCGTCAGGATCCACTGCATCCAAACCACCAAACTCGCTCAGGCAGTTGGCAGCATATTTGGCAGCATCCTCATAAGAGGCTACTTCGGCAGATTTATAAGCAGGAGAAGCGGCGAGGATGGCGAGCTGAGCCTTGAAAGCCGAGATGATGCGACCGTCAATCTTGCCACGATGGTTGGTACCGAAGGCACGATTGTACTCTGCATTGGTAGCACCCTTCTGGGCATACTTGGCAGGAACCTTATCCTCATCCACATCGGCATACTGCTCAGGCAAATACTTCAGAGCCTCATCAAAATCAGACATAATCTGATCGTAGCACTCCTTGAAGGAGTTACGTGGAAGATTGAAATCAGACTTTGAATCTTCTGAAGAAAGATGGATAGGCACACCCATCAACTGACCATCTACCATTCCGGCATGAGCACGGAGCAAGTACATCATGTGTAAGCCACGCAAAGCATAGGCATTACCCTTGTAGTTGTCGCAATACATCTGATTGAGAATCTCACTTGAGTAAGACCACTCAACCTTATCACAGTTTTCCAACATCAAGTTGCAGTACTGGATGGCATGATAACGTCCATCCCACTGTGAAACAGGGTTCATATTGGCAGCCCAAGAACCTGTAGCCATCTTCTTATGGTTGAAATAGTCGCCTGAGTTTTCGTTGGTGACAGCATCATCTGTAGCCACATCAGTATATGGAGAGGTGCTATATGGCAGAGCCAGGTAAGCATTGTCAAGAATACCACGGGCAAACGTAGGATCCTTATACATCTCGCTGATATCTTGGTTATTTTCCAAGGCAGGCTCAAACAGGTCGTCACAAGAAGTGAGCGATACTAAGACTGCACTTATCAATAATAATCTTGATAATTTCATAATTTTAATTCTTTAATTAATTCTAGAATGAAACCTTAGCACCGATGCTATAGAAGCGGTTCAATGGTGCCGAGCCTGAATTGTTAACATTCATATCCATGAGCTTGCGCTCCTTGGCTATGGTGAGCAGACTGTTGCCATTGACAAAGAGCTGAAGTCCGCGTACGAAACTCTTCATGAACATCGCCTTAGGGAAGTCGTAGCTCAACTGCACCTTCTGAAGGTCGATGCGGTCGGTAGAGTACATCCAGAAGTCTGATGTCTGATAGTTGTTCGTACCTGCCTCTGTGGTCAGACGTGGGAAGGTGGCTGTGGCTGCAGTCTCCTTGGTCCATCTGCCGCGCATCTCTGCTGTATATTTGGCGCTACCGCCCACCCAGAAGTAGGTGGAATTCTTCACGGCATGAGCACCGAAGTTTCCTGTGCCGAGCATGAAGAGGGTGAAGCCCTTATATTTCAGAGTGAGGTTCATACCGATAGTGGTAGGAGTTCCATACCAGCCACCCTTGCCCAGGTAAACCTGGTCCTTGCTATCGATAACGTTGTCGCCGTTCTGGTCCTTGTACTTCAGGTCACCCGGACGGATGGTTCCGCCGATAATCTGAGTTGGAGAGTTCTTAATATCATTCTCATCCTGGAAGAAGCCCAGGCACTCATAACCCCAGATGGCATCGAGTGGCTGACCCTGGCGATACTGATAGGTATCAGCATACTGCGAATCATCTCGCTTGGTTGCCTCGGTGGTGTAGTAAGTTACGTTGGCTCCTACGCCGAAACCGAAATCACCAAACTGCTTCTTGTAGTTCACAGCAAAGTCGAAACCGCTGCGCTTGTCCTCATTAAAATTAATGTAAGGAACAAAAGAAGACTCAGGATAGTAGCTGAACAGATAGCTAGGTACCTGATTGCGAGCCTCCAGAATTCCGTTGGTCCACTTAGAGAGGAAGTAAGATGCATCGAAACTCAAAGCCTTGTTGAGCACCTCTGCATGAACCGTGGCAGAAATTTCCTTGCGGTGCAGGTAGCTGAGTTCGTCATTGCTACCACGCTTAGCCTGCATAGCTGAGTGACCGGCGCCACCATTCCAATCCCACCAGCCACCGCTCTGATAGGTTCCGAGATACATATAATAGTTATCAATGCCCAGATCGGTCTTCATATCGGTATAGCTTGCACTCAAAGTTAAGTCATCGAAGATGGAATTCTCCAAGAACTTCTCTTTAGACAAGCGCCATCCCAATGTAACGGATGGAGAGACACCCAATCGCTTGGCTGATGGCAACTTGGCAGACCAAGGTGTAGCCAGAGCAAAATCGGCATAATACTTATGATCATAGTTATAAGAGAGCTGCAAGCCCATGTTGGCGTTGCTCACCTTATGATACTCTGCTGACTTACTCTGCTGATAACCGTTGGCCACCAACATGGCACTTACGTTGTGCACACCGTTGAAGGTGCGGTTGTAATCGAAGTGCGCATTGAATGCGATGGTCTGGTTATCGGTAGAACCAGAGATATTCTGAGCACCCGATTTCTTGTCCACCGTACCATTGTTGTTCAAACCTACGATAACATCCTTGCCGTTGTAGTTAGCCCATGTAGGCTGGAAGGTGGCGTAGGAATTGTTGAACGATGTTGAGTATGCCGTAGCATAGTCGATGGCTACCATCGTGTGGAAACTCAAGCCCTTGAGTACAGAAGAGAGGTCGAAGTTCAAACCTGCATCAAACTGGAACTGACGGCTGTGATAGACATTGGTACCCGAAGCATAAATATCGCCGAACACGTTGGTGAGGTCGGCAGAAGAACCACCCAGGAAGTACTTGCCATCAATGATATTGCTGGTAGCCCCAATCATAGTCAGCGCCGACTTGGCATTAGGGTCAATCATTTCCACAGGAATCAGCGGAGCCACACGGTTAGGGCGGAAGGTGCGAGCCTGCTCCCAGTAGCTGCTATTGTTAGTGTTAGCCGACTTAGCCCCGTAGAAGGTGGCATTCGCATTTACGTAGGCATGGATGGTGCTGCTCAAGGCGAAATCCACATTACCTCTTACATTGAATCGGTCGGTATAGTTCTTCTTAGCCTCGCCGAAGTTCAAGTTGTCACCGTTGCGATAGTAACTCACGTTGGCATAGAAGCGCGCCTTCTGGTTGCCGCCTTCTATTTCGGCAGAAACCTCCGAGCGGTTGAACGCCTTCTTGATGTAATCAGAAGAATAGAAGTCTACGCTAGGATAGCGATATGGATTCTTTCCGGATGCATAGTTGTAGATGGTCTCTGCAGAATATGGCAGGTTGTTTACATCACCACCATCATTCAGGAAAGCCTCATTGTAAAGGCTCATGTACTCAGCCGAACCGAGATACTCTGGAAAAGCCTTGGCTACGTTCCAGCCCGTATTGGCATTCACCTTAACAGACAAGCCATCGCTAACCTTGCCACGCTTGGTGGTAATGAGAACCACGCCATTGGCAGCCTTGCTGCCATAGAGTACTGTGGCCTGGGCACCCTTCAGGAAAGAGATATCCTCAATCTCGTCGGGGCGAACATTACTGGCTTCACGTGGCACACCGTCGATGAGGACGAGTGCATTGGAATAACCCCACATACCACTGCCATTATAACCGGATACATAACCCTGCATATTGTCAAGGCTGTAGGTATTATAGTTTTTCTCTGTCAATTCTCTGACGTTGACGGTGCTCACACCACCGAGCACATCGCTCTGGTACGCCTTCTTGAACGCCACGTTAACCATTGCGCTATCAGCAGATTCCTGAGCCGAAGCAGGCAACTGTGCCAGAAGTGCCGTAACCACTGTCAGAGCAGAGTATATTGTTTTCTTATTATTTTTCATATATAATATGATTATTTCTAAGTTTATGCTTTTTATATATCACATCTCCGGGTGATTACCATCCAGGATTCTGACCAAACTCAGGATACAGATAAACATCACTTTCCTTGAGTGGCAAGAGATAGTGTTTCTCAGAGAAGTCGCGGGTCACGATGCGTTTCTCGCTCCATCCTGTCACCTCGGCATCACGTGGATCGTTTTTGGTATAATCGAAATTACCGACACGCTTGAATTCCTGTGAAGTCTTGATGTTATAAGGATATTCTGTGAGAAGCAACCAGCGCTGCAGGTCGTTCCAGCGGAAGCCCTCAAAGGCAAGCTCTACGGCACGCTCGCGGCGAACCTCGTCCATAAACTTCTTCTGGTCGTTCATAAACTTATCTGCCACATGACCAGCTTTTACTCTCTCGCGAAGCACATTGATTGCTTCAGCAGCGGTGAGGTTGAGCTTTGAGCTCTTGTAGTTGGCTCCCTGAACGGCAGCACCAGCCTCAGCATACATCAGATAGAGGTCGGCAAGACGCATGTAAGGAAGGTCGCACTGCAAGGCACCACCCCATTCGTACATGCCATCATACTTATTTGCCTGGTGAGGAACCAGCTTCTGAGTATAGTAACCAGTGCGGCATCCCTGACTTGAAGAACTTCGCAATATACTACCAGAATACATTGGTATATACTGCAATGCTGCAACCTTTGGTTCCTTTACTGCATCAATGGTTGTATTGATATACTTAAAACCATCGAAGACGATGTCATGATAGAAACGCGGATCACGATTCTTGAATGGATGCTTTGGATCGAATCCGGAATCAGGATCATCCAAAGGCAGACCATTAGCCATACCATAATAGTTTACATAGTTGGCTGTCGGCTGGTGAATCACAGCATCGTGTTGTACGATATCTTCCATCTTAGGTCCCCAAAGTTTGGTGAAGTTCCAGTTTGATGAATTCTCGCCAATATATGGACCGCGCATGATTGCCTCTGTAGAACCTGGTTGTTTCCAATTCTTACCTGTAGTACGGAAGATATCAGAAAAGTTGTTTGTAGAACCAGACTTTGCTACATGATTATAAATATCAGAGTAGTCATAGGTACACAATGCATATGGGGTTTTGCCTGAATTTACCTGAGCAATAGCCTCTGCCAAAGCATCAGCAGCCTTTGTGGCAAGCTCTGTATTATACTTATAGGTATCGCCATTCTTGGAAGCTCCCTTCTCTGCACCGATATTATTCAATGGAGAAGAAGCCCAAAGCAACACTTTACCTAAGTAGCCCAAAGCGCAAACTTTTGTAATACGAAGTTCATTCTTGCCCAAAGTTTTCTTACCTATAGTTGTCTTGTCCCAATCATTAGGAAGTAACTCTGCAGCAGCCTTAAAATCTTCGGCACATTTCAATGCGCACTCCTGATAAGAAAGACGAGGCAAAGTCAAAACTGATGCACCATCCAATACGGTGTCTACGTATGGCATACCGCCAAAGAAAGCTATCAACTCCTCGTGCCACCATGCACGGAAGAACAATAACTGTCCCTTGATGAAGTTCTTCTCTTCCTGGGTACAGTCGGTCATCAAGTCAAGGTTAGCAAGACCCAAGTTACACTTGCGGATGCAATACCAGGCATGCTCCAAAGAATGAGCAAATTTATTGGTTGAAGTCGGATCAAGGTACTCACCAGGATTTCCAGAAGAAGGTCTGTGCAAGAAACTTTGATTATTGCCATACCAGTTACGGTAGTCGCCTAAATCAAAATGAGCAGTCACATGATCATCTCCCAAGCCAGTATTCATGATTTCATCTTCACCCCAGTTGAATGATGTACAATACATATTCGACTCCTTACTTGGAATACAGTTGTAAATTTGCTCCACATATCCCTGGAAATTGGTGAAGTTCTTGAACGCTTGTTCTGCACTCACATCTGTATCAGGGCTCTTATCTAAGTAATCTGTACAAGAAGCAAATCCGCAAGTGAGGCTCAGCGCACAAAATATTTTTACTAAATTATTTTTCATTTGTTATGCATGTTTAAAGATTAAACTTGACACCGAAGTTCACACGCTTCATTGTAGGGTAAGCACCTACGGCTCCACCGTTACTAGAGAAGTTTGACTCTCGGTCGTCTGGCATTCGGGTCCAGAGCCAGAGGTTGTTACCACTTACGTAAACCTTGAGGTTGTTCAAACCGAGTTTCTTGATCCAACCGCCGTTCCAGGTATAGGCTATCTCTACGTTCTTCAAGCGAATGTAAGAACCATCGCAAAGATATTGAGTGCCATAGTAAGCCGCATTAGACATTGGCTTAGAGTTGAAACGTGGAGTGATGACATCGCAGTTGTTGTGATTGTCGCTCCACCAGGTTCCCTGGTCATAAACATTGGCAAGCATTGGATCTACCAAACTGATCATGGTTACGTCACGGGTTACGTTGGTTACACCATAGAACTGAGCGAAACAGCTGAAGCCCTTGTACTCATAACCGATTGTTGCATTGTAGGAGTTCTGTGGAGTACCGGTATAACCGTAAGGAACTCTATCGTTCACATTATCCACCTTACCGTCGCCATTGAAATCGACGATGTAGTAGTCACCAGGAAGACGCTGGCCATCGTTGGAATCCATCTTCGGAGAACCATAGACATCATCATAGTTCTGAAGAATGCCCTTATCTAAATAGGTGTAGGTCTGGTTAATGGCATGACCTGCTGCCTTGCGATAAGATGGGAGCAACGCTGCATCATCCTTGATCTTCACCTCGTTCACGGCGTGGGTCATACTGAAGTTTGCCCAGAGACGCATCTTGTTGGCAAAAACCTTGTTGAACTTCACTTCCAACTCATAACCGCTGGTAGTTACTTTACCTAAGTTGGCTGTAGGAGCAGTCTGACCGAAGTAAGAAGGAATGGAACGATCTGAACCACTAACCAGAATGTCTGAACGAGTATCATGGAAGAAATCCACAGCACCAGTAATCAAACCACCCAAAAATCCATAGTCAAGACCGAAGTTTACCTTCTTCACTTTCTCCCAATGTACGTTAGGGTTACCTACTGCTGACTCACGATACCATGTATAAATAGACTCCTTATCACTGGAAGTCGTACCCAACTGAGTCTTGCCGCCATATGCCCACTGAGTCATATAGAGGAAGCGGTCTCCTACGTTATCATCACCGATTTCACCATAAGATGCACGGAGTTTCATCATATCCACAATCTTGTGCTCACGAAGATACTTCATGAATGGCTCTTCGGAGATCATCCAACCAAGGGCACCAGAGCTGAAGAATGCGAAACGATTGTCTGGAGAGAACTTCTCTGAACCATTATAAGCACCATTGTACTCGAAGAAGTAACGAGAGTTCCAATCGTATGTGGTACGGAACACCCAGTCTTCACGATAAGAAGGAATCATGTAACCTGTTGCATATTCCTGGCGACCGAAAAGTCCCATGGCACTTACGCTGTGCTTGCCAAAACTGCGAGCCCAGTTGAGCTGAGCCTGATAGTTCAGGTTGCGCTGTGTAAGCCTATTGTTAACCTCACCACCATTCACGGTCCACTGGTTTCCCATAGCATAATCGAACTTATCGTATGGCTCGAATGGTTTCTTGTAAGAAACGGCTCCTGTATGAGGATCTATCCACTTCAGCTGAGGATCATGGTTCATATCATTAATACCACGATTCTTCTCTACAAAAGTATTGTCCCATGAAATCATACCTCGTGCAGAAAGTCCCTTGGTAATGAAATCAAGTTTCTGTTCCAACACGAAATCAGTAGTGATGCGAGTAGTGGTAGAAGTCATGGTACCACCCAAAGAAACCTGCTGGGCAGAGTTGGTTACATTAGTAGATCCTGGCAAAAATCCCCAAGAGCCATCGCTATACTTAGGCAAGAAAGCATCTGGAGAAATATTATATGCACCAGCCCATTGCTGGCTGACCTGCCAATCGCTATAACCATCAGAACTATTTACCCAAGGAGCCTTGCGCTGACCGTTGGAACCGGCAAGGTTCATCTTGAACACGGTAGTCTTTGTGATGTTGAAGTCGAGATTAGAACGAACATTCACACGATTGTAGTCATAACCTGAACTATAGTTACGACCATTGCCGAAATCCTTATAAAGGTCACCCTCGCTCACGAAATCCACACCTGCAAAGTACTTCACAAACTTGGTACCACCCGATACATTCACATTGGCATTGTATGACATGGTGTAATCCTTGAAGAGTACATCCTGCCAATCTACGTTCGGATAACGCTCACGCTGCTCCAGTGTAGTCTGGTTGCGATAGTTCTCGATGAAACTCATCGGTTCCATCTTGTCGAAACTGCCTGGAGAGATGTTCAACTCATGTTCGATAGCCTTGTTGCGGGCAATAAGCGCATCGTAAGAATCATATTTATCAGGCAACTTTGAAGGAATCTTCATTACTGCATTGGCAGTAACGCTAATCTGAGCCTTGCCTTCAGAACCACGCTTGGTGGTAATCAGGATGACACCATTCGCACCCTTCACACCATAAACGGCGGTGGCAGAAGCATCCTTCAATACAGAGATGGTAGCCACAGACTGCATATCAACACTTGACATTGGTCGTTCAATACCATCCACCAAAACGAGAGGAGAAGAGTTGTTCCAAGAAGAAGCACCACGAATCTGAATCTGAGGTTCCTCTTCACCTGGCATACCACTGGATGCAGTGGTAACAACACCCGGAAGATTACCAGTCAGAGCTGCTCCGATATCACTGATACCCGCAGCACGCTCCAGCGTTTTTCCTGTGGTCTGGGTGATGGCACCCACTACAGATGCCTTCTTCTGCTGACCATAACCAACGACTACAACTTCGCCGATGGCGTTGTCGTCTTCAAGAGTAAGTTTGAACTCTCTCTTCGTACCAATCTTTACTTCCTTGGTCTTCATACCTACGTATGTAAATACGAGGATAGAATTCTCTGAAGGAACACTGATACTGAAATTACCGTCAAAGTCGGTGACCGCACCGATGCTGGCATTACCTTTCACTTTTACAGTGGCACCTATCAGAGGCTCACCTGTACCGTCAACAAGATTACCCTTGACCTGGATCTTCTGTGCCTGAGCATTCAGGCTGCAGAAAGCTCCCACCAAGCATAAGGCTGCTGTCCGTTTCATTGTTAACACTTGTTCAATCATGTTCTATTCATTTTTGATTTATGCTTTAAAAATTTAGGCGTGCGCTAAAATGTTTATTCACGGCGGCAAAGGTATGGATTTCTTTCGAAACTTACTTTGCGTGGTGTAACAGAAACTTTATCATTTCAGAAAAACCTTGCGAGAACGCATTTTCCCATTACTTAACAGTTGTTTTGTTATATAAACACCTGTAGTTGGCTTTTCTACCTCTTTTCCTTCTATATTATAATATAAGGTGGAAACCACGTCTGCCTGGGTTTCTAATTGTTTAATTCCTGTTGTATTTTGTTTCAAATACCAATCTTTATACCAGTTCATACAGGCATAGCCGCAACACTCTTCGAACAGTCCGTGCTTCTTGGCATTTTGGAAACCAGGCTGCACTTTTCTGGTCTTCAGGTACTCATCAATATCGTAATATTCCTGCGGATGAGTCAGCGTCATTCCGATATTGCCAAAATGGTCGTGAACTGCCTTCCAAGCCAACCCCCATTTCGAGGTAGATGCTGTTGCCCAACTTCCCAGGTTAGGTTGTGTCCACTGTCCCCACTCATTGTAGTGACCTTCGCTCGCCTTGTCGGGATCTTCCGGACTCCAGTCTATCTCCGTTACCATGATAGGTTTGCTGGTAACCATAGGCACCTGAGCCTGGAATTGCTTGATGAAGGCATTGTGATCACAGTTCTGGTCGCTGGCATTATACCATCCGGAATAAACATGTACTGCATAAGAGAAATTGTCCTCGCTATCAGTGATAGGATACTTGGCGTAGTTCTGATACTGGCTCTGATAACCCGCACCTGGAACCCAGATAATACCCTTGAAGCCAGTGGCACGAATCTCATCTACCACAGGCTGGAAGAAATCATGGAGAGCCTCGTCTGATTGAGAGCCATTTGCCAGCAACACTTTAATAGGCTCATTGGCTAGCTCAATGCTCACCTGTCCGGCATTCTTCTGGATGGTGGCATTGGAAGCGAAGAGTTTCCACACCTTCTTAAGATATGCCTGATATTCATCTCCCACCTTGATATTCTGTGGACAAACGCCAGGAGGGCGAACGATTACATATAGTCCATGAGCCAAGGCTTTCTCCACAAGCTTGACATAAAGTTTGCTCAAGAATGTCTCGTATCGTTTCTCACTAAAATACTGGATATTGTTTTCACCCGTTCCTGCTGGCGCATTATAGTTGGTCCAGCATGGGTCCATGTGCAGACGGAAGACGGTGCAATAAGCTCCCTGCTCCTTATCAGTGATGGCGGTAAACATCTTCTCGAAATAATTGAGACAAGGCGTAATGTCGCTGACATTGTATCCGCCCGTGCCCCAACGATTGCCGTTGAAGTAACGGTTCGGTGTATCCATTACGCCATGAAGAACCACAGTTTTACCATTGGCATCTACCAGATTCTTACCCTGCACACGAAGTGCCGGCAGATTATCGGCAGCCAGTCCCGCCATTGACAGCATAGTCATAGCGAGTGATATTAACAATTTCTTTCTGTTCATTGTTATAATTATTTTTAGATTTATCATTTATTGTCAGTCACTTTATTAAATCTTGAAGGATTGCCAGGTTCAAATCTACAGAAAAGGATGCTGGTCTTTTAAAATGGAATGGCGCGTAATCACTACGCACCATTCCTGAAAACCAATTAATCATGATTCTATATAAAAACCATAATATCTAAATCTTTTGAAAATCTTAAACCTATTCTATAAACCTATATATATAAACCTAACTAACCTACTTATTCAAAGAACATTAAAATCAATATAACTTAAAACTGCTGCAAAGATACCTCTAATCTACCTTATATACTTTATAATAAGTAACCAATAGTTTTTCTATCGTATCACATGCAACATCGACTTTATCTTACGTAACATTTTAACATCTTTTCAACACATTCCTATAAAAAAACCTACTTTTCCGTGCATCATTCTCCGTTTTATTTCGTATTTTTGCAAACGAATACAAAAAAAGCCAAAAAGACAATGAAACCAAGAATCATGATGATTTCGATGAAATCAAATCTCAGAACAATGAGAAACATCGGTCTTTTACTGATGTTTATCTTCTGTCTCACTGCGCAGAATATGATGGCGCAGCGAGGAAAACTTTTCAATTCAGACAACCAACTTTCGAGCAACCTTGCCACTCAGGTGTTCCAGGACTCAAATGGTTTCATTTGGATTGCAACCCGTAATGGTCTGAACGTTTATGATGGCTACAATTTTATGGTCATCAGAAAGACCAAGGAAGACAATAGAGGGCTGAGCAGCAATTATATCAACTGCATTACCCAAGATGCCCAGGGACATATTCTGTTGGGTACAAACAACTCGCTCCTTTTATATAATGGAAAGAGTTTTGCCAATATTCCGCTACTCGACACCAATAACCAGCCTATCAGTACCTATGTAACCCAGGTTTACCGTCTGAAAAACAACGATATTGCCGTAGTTACATCGGGATATGGAATTATGGTCAAGAAAGAAGATGCAGAGGCATGCTATGCAATAAAAGGCGAAGTAGAGAATCTGAAATTCATACATAAGATTCTGGAAGATAAAGAGGGAAGACTTTGGATTATCCTGGAGAACGGCAAACTATTCCGTGCCGACAAGAAGGGAAAACTGACCAAACAGATTCCCGGAACAGAAACGCTGGAGGCACAAGACATCAAACAAGACCGCAAAGGCAACATTTACCTTGCAACAAAAGAAAACGGACTTTATATTCTGAAGCAAGGCTCTACCATCTTCACCAAGATACCGGGCATAGCCAACCTTCCTATCGACAATATCTATATCAGTCGCGACCAACGCATTTATATCGGTTGCGACGGAATGGGTATTTTCGTATATAATCCTGTTACAGGCATCACGCTCGACAACCCACTATTTAGCCGCAAAATCAATCTTGCAAAAACCAAGGTTACCAGCATTATAGAAGATTTTACTGGCAATATCTGGGTGAGCATGATGCAAAAAGGTGTACTCATGCAGCCGCAGACCCAATGCGATTTCAACTATATGGGTTTCAGGTTGGGCAACCGAAATGTAATTGGAGAGAACAGCGTAACCAGTCTGTGTGTAAACCAGGGCAACCAGGTCTGGGTGGGCACTGATAAGGATGGTCTCTACCTCTTTGATTTAAAAACCGGCAGTATAAACGGCCATTTCTTCAATAATACCACAGTACTGGCACTCTGCAAAGACCAGAAAGGCAGAACATGGGTAGGAACCTATACTGACGGCATCGGATTTATAGATGCGGGGGGGTCTTTCCATCCGTTCAATTTAGGTTTTGGCAAACAGATTGGCATTTTCGACATCCAGAAAGACCCACAGGGCAATGTATGGTTTGCTACCATGGGAGAAGGTCTGTTCCGCCTTTCTCCAGATGGGAACATCAAGCAATGGAAAGCACAATATGGTGCAGATAACAACCTGAAGAAGAACAGTATTCCTAACGATTACCTTGCGAAACTCAGCATCTCAAAAGATGGTAAGCGGGTTTTCGTTGCCACTTCTGTAGGTCTGGCTTGCTATGACCAACAAAAGAATAGTTGGACTTCCACTTTCGGGGGCGTCAACTGTCTGAACAAGGGCTGTTTCTCTCATTGCGTTTATTCAGACAGCAAGAACCGAGTATGGTTTGGCACAGAAGACGGCGCAATCTGCTATGATCCGAAGAAGGGATTTGCCCATCCGAAAATCTATAATACAGAACTTGGACTTTCAGACAACAGCGTAGCCAGCATCATAGAAGATTACAAGGGCAGAATATGGATAGGAACCACCTGTGGCTTGAACCAGGTAGATACCGAAAAAGGAACCATCAACAAGTACTACTCAGACAATGGCTTGCAGAGCAATGAGTTCAGCGATGCTGCAGCCTGCACGATCTGGGGAGGAAAGATGCTGGTAATGGGTGGAACCGGAGGTATCAACTGGTTTGATACTGACAAGGTGAAACAGCATCCTTGGCAGGCGAAAGTTACCATATCAGGACTTCTTGTAGGCAACAAACCAGTAGCCCGCGACATGGAATCGGGCATCTATACCATCACCGACAAAGGTGTATACAACAGCGATAAGTTCTCCTTGTCGTATGATGATAATACCTTCACCATCCAGCTGTCTACTCTTACATATAATAATGTAGAGCAGATCAGTTATGCCTACAGCATCAATGATGAGGATTGGCGAACCATACAGCCTGGTCTGAACGAACTTTCTTTCTCACATATGCCAGCTGGCACCTATAAGTTCCGTGTCAAGGCTATCTGCAACGGATACGAAACCCCTGTCAAGGAGTTCTCCATCATCGTTCACCCAGCCTGGTACGCCAGCATCTGGGCTAAACTCTGCTATCTGCTTGTCTTCCTGGGACTTTGTCTGCTATACATCAAGCACCGCAAACGCAAGATGGAAGACCAGCTTGTGTTGCAGCAGCATATCCATGCCGAAGAGATGGGCGAAGCAAAACTGAAGTTCTTCATGAACATCAGCCACGAAATCCGTACCCCATTAACCCTTATCCTCACCCCTCTGTTCACGCTGATCAAGGAAGATAAAGACGCCCACCGACAGGGCATCTACGATATGATGCGTAAGAACTCGGAACGAATCCTGCACCTGATCAACCAGATGATGGACCTGAGAAAGATTGACAAGGGACAGATGGTGATGCGCATGAGCGAAACCGATATGGTTGCCTTCATTGGCGATGAATACAAACTCTTCTGCCAGCAAGCGGTAGCCAAGAGCATCCAATTCACCTTTGAACACGAAGACGAGGCGCTCCCGGTATGGATAGACAGCGACAACTTTGACAAGGTATTGATGAATGTCCTGTCAAACGCCTTCAAGTTTACTCCTGCAGGTGGCAGAATCCGTATCACCCTCTCCCACTCTCCGCATCATGTCCGCATCGCCATCAAGGACAGCGGCAAGGGCATTCAAGAGGATAAGCTCGAAACCATCTTCCAGCGCTTCTATCAGAGTACCACCTCTTCCAACGACCGGAATGTAGGTACGGGAATCGGTCTCGACCTGACCCGCTCGCTTGTGGAACTGCACTACGGAACCATCACAGCAGCCAACAACAATACACTTGATGAAGCCGACTGGAAGGAAGGAAGCCAGTTCCTCATCACGCTGCCTCTAGGTAATGAGCATCTGAAACCAGAAGAAATGACAGATGCACCGGAGCCACAGGCTGCTGAAGAAATTAAGGCACTGGAAGAAAACATAGAGGAAGAAAACGAAGAGAATGCAGCCAATGGAACCGAAGAAGAGTTCATGAGCAAGGTAAAGAGCACCATCGCTGTGGTAGAAGACGATGAGGCTATACGTGATTTTCTGAAAACCCAACTTCAGGAAACCTACAATATCCTTACCTTCTGCAACGGAAAGGAGGCACTGCCGGAGATTATCAAGCAGAAGCCAGACCTCGTTATCTCAGACATCATGATGCCTGAGATGGACGGCAATACGCTCTGCACCAAGATTAAGAACAATGTGAACACCAACCACATTCCGGTGATTCTGCTTACAGCGATGAGCAGAGAGGAAGACCAGCTGACCGGTTTGCAGTCGGGTGCCGATGCCTATGTGGTGAAGCCGTTCAATATAGACATTCTGCGCCGCACCATCATCAACCTGCTCAACGTGCGCCGTACTTTGAAAAACAAGTTTACGGGCAGCGAGAGCCAGAGCGACAAGCAGCTAGCGATAGAAAAAGACCAGTCGCCAAAAGACCAGCTGATGGAACAGGTGATGAAGGTAATCAATGATAACATGGATAATGAGGACCTGAGTGTGGATATGATTGCCCGCGAAGTAGGACTGAGCCGTGTGCATCTGCACCGCCGGATGAAGGAACTGACCAACCAGACGCCACATGCCTTCATCCGCAATACCCGTCTGCAGTATGCCGAAAAGTTGCTGAGCCACTCTAACAAGACGATATCAGACATCATGTTTACCTGCGGTTTCTCCAACCCAGCCAGCTTCAGCACCATGTTCAAGAACCTTTATGGCTCTTCGCCTCGCGATTATATGCAGGCACACAGGAAACTCTAGCCTTTTCACAACCGAAAAGGCAAGATGTTTCCTGAAATAAAGTATTTGTTACAAATCGAAAAGTTTATGATACACCTCATAAAGTGTTGGTAACATTCTGTGGGGGTATATTTAAAAGGAAAGCGGTAACTTTGCAGCAGTTTTCTGAATACATGTTTCAGCCATGAATGCAGATACTCATTCTGTAAATTTAAACCCAATAATAAAATGAAGAAAATTGCAATCTTATCGCTTTCCCTGACGCTTGCTGCCGCAGCACAGGCGCAGACAGCTGAGTTTGACTATTTCAAGTATGCGGGCAATGACGCTCGCTTCAATGTTGAAATCGACAAGACTCACCAGTATTACAACCCAGTGCTGGCTGGTTTCTATCCAGACCCATCACTCTGCCGCGCAGGTGACACCTACTATCTGGTAAACTCTTCGTTTACCTTCTTCCCAGGTGTGCCTCTCTCAACCAGTAAAGACCTGGTCAACTGGCAGCCTGCCGGTCATGTTCTCGACCGCACATCACAGGTTCCATTGAAGGGACAGCACGTTTCGGGTGGTATCTTTGCACCAGCCATCAGCTATAACAAGAAGAATAAGACCTTCTACATGATTACCACCAATGTGGGAGCCGGCAACTTCTTCGTGAAGTCTAAGGATCCTTCCAAGGGCTGGAGCGAGCCAATTTATCTGAGAAAGATTGACGGCATCGACCCTAGTTTCTTCTTCGATGACAACGGCAAGGGATATATCGTTCACAACGGTCCGGTAGTTGGCGGTGCCGATTACAATGGTCAGCGCTCTATCCGCTGCTTCGAATTCGACGTGAAGGGAGACAGTATCAAGGGCGATTTCAAGGAGATTCTGCGTGGCGGAACTCATGTAGAGGCGCGTCCTATCTGGATTGAGGGTCCTCACCTCTTCAAGAAGGGCAAGTTCTATTATCTGATGTGCGCCGAAGGTGGTACAGGCGGATGGCACAGTGAAGTAATCCTGCGTGCCAAGAATCCGATGGGACCATGGGAGGAGAATCCTAACAACCCTATCCTTACCCAGCGTACCGGATTGGACCCTAACCGCAAGGACCCAGTTTCAAGTGCCGGACATGCCGATATCGTAGAAGATGGCAAGGGCAACTGGTGGGCTGTATTCCTGGCTTGCCGCCCATACGAGGAGGATATGTACAATACAGGTCGCGATACTTATCTGCTGCCGGTAACCTGGAAGGATGGATGGCCAGAGATTCTCGCCAAGAACACGCCTATCTCTACCGTTGGAGAAAAGGCTGGCTTGAAACCTGCAGAAAAGAATGAATTCTCAGGCAACTTCTCTTATGTTGATAACTTCGAAGTTGATAACAACAAGGCGGGTCTGAAAGAGTTGAATCCTCGCTGGATGTTCCTCCGCGACTTTACAGATTGCTACAAGGTAGAGAATGGCAAATTGAAGATGAACCTCCTGCCAGGCAATATCTACAAGCGTGAGCCGATGTCAGCTATCTGGGCTCGTCAGCAGCACGGTACATTCACAGCTGAGACAGAAATCAACTTTACTCCTCGCAACGACAAGGATATCGCAGGTCTGGCACTTCTCCAGAAGGAAGACCACAACTTCGTATTGGGTAAGACCATGAAGAAGGGCAAGCTGATGATTACCCTGACCCGTGCCGAGAAGAACAACGTAACTATCGCCTCTGCTCCTATCAAGGGTGGCAAGCTGAAGCTGAAGGTAGAAGGTCATGACAGATATTATGATTTCTATTATGCTGAGGAAGGCGGCAACTGGCAGCTTCTTGCCAAGGGTGTGGATGCCTCTAACCTGAGCACCCAGAAGAGCGGCGGCTTCATCGGTGCCTGCATCGGTCTCTATGCTTCTTCCAACAAGGAATAAAAGATATAATTATAAGGTATAAAAAAGACTCCCCGAGCTTTTCGGGGAGTCTTTTTTATGTTTTGTCTTTATATAAGATTTATTTATTCTTTACGATATCCAAAGTCATCTTGCCAACCCAGATAGCGCTCTTGCCGTTCTGGTCGATTGGCACAGGTTTGCCATCGAGATTGTTCAGATACTCCAACTGCTGGAAGTAGGTATGGCTATGACCGCCCAGTATCAGATCGATGTCGCGGGTGGCTGGGGCTACTTCAGTATCATCAATGCCATCGATGTTCCACCCTAAGTGAGAGATACAGATGATGACATCACACTTCTCTTTCTTCTTCAATATCTCTGTCATTTCCTTTGCCTTGGCAATAGGATCAAGATATTTGATGCAACCGTAGTTGGCTTCGGTTACCAAGCCGGCGAGTTCCGGACACAAACCGAAGACGCCAATCTTCAGTCCCTTGCGCTTGATAATGGTGTAAGGCTTTACGATATCAGCCAGTTCGGTACCGGTGAAATCGTAATTGGAGCAAACGATAGGGAACTTCGCCATCTTGAAGATGCGCACCATATTGTCTATTCCGAAATCGAACTCGTGGTTGCCGATGGTAGCGGCATCATATTTCATCTCATTCATCAAGCCTACTTCTACATCTCCCTTGAAGAGCGAATAGTAAGGCGAACCCTGTGAGAAATCGCCACTATCGAAGAGCAGCAAATCAGGATTCGCCTTACGCTCTTGCTTAATCATCGCCACCCGACGGAGGAAACCGCCACGGTTGGCAGTAGCTGTATCAGCGAGATTCGGATTGATTGGCATCACGCATGAATGCGTATCGTTGGTATGGAGCACTACGAGCTGCTTTACCACCTTTGCCTCTTTCTTAGCCTTAGCTTGAACGGCTGCCGGCTGCATCACGAAAGATGCCAGAGCCAGACCTATATATAATAATGTATGTTTCATCAGAACTATCAACTATAAACTATCGTCTATAAACTATAAACTGTTAACTATAAACTATAAACTGTTAACTATAAACTATAAACTATCAACTGAGCATCTGCCTTCAATCTTAGATTCCACCACCTTGCCCTGTGCCTTCATCTCGCGGAAATAATTCATGATGATGTAGCGCACATTGTTCTCCTTCTGCTTAGGAGCCACGACATCGGTTCCGCTCTTGAAGGCAACAAGCTGGTCGTTACCCTCGGCAAGATAATCGAGGGTAGCAATGCGGTAACTCTTCTCCGGATCAACAGGTTCACCATTCAGCGTAACGCTCTTCAGTTTACCATCCTTGGTGATAACCATCCTAACGGCATGACTCAAGCCTTCGCCTCCACGATGAGCTATCTGCTGGAAGAGCTCCAGAACCTTATCACCCTTCAAGGTCAGGAAACAGATTTTGTTCTCGAAAGGAGCCATATCGTTCACATCGCCTACAGTAACCTTGCCCTTGGCAAGATTAGAACGGATGCCGCCCATATTGTAAACAGCGAAAACCGGCTGCTCTTCAAACTGCTTGCCACCCCATACCAGGATGTCACAGAGCAAGTTACTGAGTTCGCTCTCCGGACGGTGACGGGTCATATCGTGGGCTATATAACCCACAACAGGACCCATGATACTGTCTACCTTACTCTTATAAGGAGCGATAAACCTGTCAGCCTCAGCATCAGGTTGTGCATCCCATTTCTGATCAACCAATATTCGGGTTCTCTCCACCTTCGCCACCTTGTATTTCTGGGCGAAAGCCGGACTTGCCATCAGCAGCATGACTGCCGAAGCAATGAAAATCTTGATACTATTTTTTTTCTTCATACTTAATACACTAAATACTTTTAGAGCGCAAAGATACAAAATAAATCTGTGAAATCCGTGAAATCTGTGGGAAAAGACGTTGACAAGAAAGAAAAAGAGTTAAATCTGCGAGAAAAAAGAAAGAAAGTGACTGAAAATTTGCGAGATACAAGAAAAAGTAGTAACTTTGCACCCGCTTTTCGGCGTAACCGCTGTTGTCTGGGCA
>ERZ1026858.454-NODE-454-length-22255-cov-24.900991_pt1 | contig 22255 bp, 35 predicted proteins | sample MGYA00380159_ERZ1026858 | MGnify/ENA primary metagenome ERZ1026858 (study PRJEB33269, sample SAMEA4719795) | human gut metagenome | biome: human-associated habitat; feature: organic feature; material: feces | place: Cameroon | collected 2013-10 ...
AAGGTTCTGAAGCAGCTGGGCAGCATTGCTCTCAGCCTCCCAACCGTTCATCTCGGCAAACTTCAACTCCAAGTCGGCAGCACGGTTGCCGTCTTCCTCGGTCATCTCTTCCTTAGAGTAGAGGCGCTCGCGCTCCTTCATGTTTTCCCAAAGAGGCTGGTGACCCATCAGAACGGTGTCCATGACGCGGAACTCATCATATTTGAAGTGGTCCTGCTCCAATACCGAGAGGCGCTCGCCTGGTCCTAATTCCACGCTTCCCTTGTTGGGCTCCAGATCTCCGCTGATGGCGCGAAGGAAGGTAGACTTACCGGCACCGTTGGCACCAATAATACCATAAATGTTACCGTGAGTGAACTTGAGGTTTACGTCCTTATAGAGGACTCTCTTTCCAAATTGTATCGCTAAATTGGTTACAGTTATCATTGCTATCTTTGTAACTTACTGATTATTAATTTATTATGAGTTTTTGAAAATACGTTGTTTGCGTATTGTTTGCAATTTCACCGCTTGTTTGCAAGCATATCGAGAAGCTGCTTGATCTGAGCATCTTTGCTTGCAAGTTGTTTGCGCATATCTTTAATCTGTTCGCGGAGTATCCCAATCTCTTTGTCCTTTAATGACTCGTCACCTATAAAGAGATTTGAGACTTTAGCAAACGCATTGTCCGGAGTACCCAGTGCTCCTTCGATGGATTTTTCGATACGTCCACCTGTATTTATGTCATTTCCTACACTATATGTATGATCGACATAAACATTTCCTTCTCCACTTTTGAGCCATTTTTGATTTACGCCCATATACTTGCTTATCTTGAATATGTCTTTGTTTGTTATTCCATACTCGCCCTTTAGCTTCTTTCGAAGATTTCCAGGGTCAATATCAACTTTCTTCGAAAAAGAGTTGGCATTGTATCCATTCTCTTCAATAAGATGTTTTATTCGACAAATTAACTCTATATCCTTATTCATAATTACAAATATACAACTAAACACGCGATTATTGTAAAATAACCTTAAAAACACACGATTTCACACGAAATTATTTGGTGTTTTCGGGTGAAAGTAGTACCTTTGCAAATGTCAATCAGTTAGAACAACTGAAAGATAAAAGCAAGGTGGAACGAGTGGAAGCACTCATCCAACGATTAGACACCGCAAAGATACGTGTTTTACCTCGTTTTACCAAGTTTTTTTAGTTAATAATTTAAAACGAGTTAGAAAAAGATTTCTTATGAAAGCTAATAAGGTAACTGCCGAAGATGTTAAAAACATCGGAATAGGCGGAAAAATCGAAGTCGAGTTGCCAAACTATCTCGCTTGTGTTGCTGCAAAGGGTGCTGTTACTTATGTAAAGAGAGCATACCCAAGAACGGACGGAAACGTGTATTACACATTCCTCAAAGGCAACACTATTACAATCGGTCTTACAGACCCTCACACAAGAGACGTGATTCTCGGCGAGAATGTAAAGTACCGAAAGCGAGTTAAGGCATAATATTAAATGTGTAGAAGATAAAAAATGAACGAACTAACCAGGAAAGAAACAATGACCTCGTTAGAAATAGCTGAGGCGACAGGAATGCGTCATGCTGACGTAATGAGAAGCATTCGAAACATGGAGGAAGCATGGGTGAAAGTATCAGAACGCAATTTTGCGTTGTCATCATACAAGCAACCTCAGCCGAATGGAGGGTACAAAGATGTTCCTTGTTATATTCTCAGTAAAACCGAATGCCTGTACGTTGCCACAAAGTTCAATGACGAGGCACGAGCAAAGCTTGTGTTGAGGTGGGAAGAGCTTGAAGCGAAAGAGATGAGCAAGTACCTGGTTCCGCAATCTTTCTCTGAGGCGCTCATGTTGGCGGCTAAACAACAGGAGAAAATAGAGAAACAACAGAAGCAGATCGAAGCGAGTTCAAAGGAAATCGTTGAACTTAACGGTGCGATAGCAGAGATGCAGCCAAAGGCGACATACGTTGATATTATCCTATCAAGCAAGGAAACAGTCACAACGACACAGATTGCGCAGGATTATGGTCAGTCTGCAAAGTCATTCAATATCCTGCTTAGGAATTTCGGGCTACAGCGTAAGGTTGGCGGGCAGTGGATTCTCTATGCAAAGTATCTCCCTTGTGGCTATGTTCAGTCAGAAACTGTTTCTATCACTCATCGTGATGGTAGTGTAGGTTCGGTTATGCACACAAAATGGACTCAGAAGGGCCGCTTATTCCTTTACGAGGAATTAAAGAAACACAAAATATTCCCTCTTATCGAGGGTGGAAAGGAGGCTCAAAATGACACCAAAAAAGAAGACCGTCATCAATAAGGTGGATAAAATATGGCTGTCTACACAGGAAGCGGCCACCTATATTGGAATGGGCAAGACATATATATCCGATCTACGAAAGAAAGGTATTCTTCCTCATTGCATGATAGGAAACGCAGCCTTCTTTTTGAAGGCGGACATAGATAATATGATGGAGATGCATAGGGTGTACTAAAAACTAAGAAGTATGGGAAAAGCAACAAATAATTATTATGTTTATAGGTGTTTGAAAGTTAATGTTAGAATGTTGCCCGTGAGGGTAGGTTTAAAATCTTTTATTGTCGGCAGCGGCCGAAACGGGACTGGTAAGTTGCATTGCCAGTCCCCACATGGACACATAGCTCAGTGGATAGAGCATTTCCCTCCTAAGGAAAGGGTCGCAGGTTCGATCCCTGCTGTGTCCGCAATGTTTGCTTCGTTGATTTTTGGATTCAAAGCTAACGTCCTTTAAGCTTATAAAGTAGGTAGCTCGGGCAACTACAACCTTGCATCTTTTTTTTAACAATAGCGAACAATAGCTCTTTGGCTTAATGGTTGACAACATAGTATGCGTGGAAAAGAAGTAGCCGGATAGCGCAATGAGCGCCGTGACCTGGCGAAAGGACGCACGACATACGGAAATCCAGCTAATTTCTGCATTAAGTAGTTTGACGAACCGCACCGGAAAGAAGAATTGTCGATGTAGGCACATACGAAAATAATGCAGTCTGGTGAATATATTATAATGAGTTCACATCACTCGTAGTTCATATATTCAAAGAGGCACGTGGTGTACGAATGTCACGGTTAGACAACCAAATGATACCTTATCTTATCGTCTGACAGGAATTGGTGTAACTCCAATCGTGTCCTCCACTCTTTTGTTTGTTTTAGAATTTTTAATAAGTTATTATTTTTTTTACACCACTTATCTGTGAAGAAAGGTGGTGTTTTTTTACAGCGGAATAGTAGCAGTTGGTAGCTCGTCAGGCTCATATCCTGAAGGTCGGTGGTTCGAGTCCACCTTCCGCAACGAAATTTATTGCACATGTTAATTTTGCTCGTTAATGTCGCCAGGCGTGGCGTTTCTATTTTTTAAATGAATATTAGTTTTAATGGCTCAGCTCTGTCTGTGAAGACAGAGCTCTGTTTTTAAACCTTAAAGCAATTAGGAAATGCGCTTGCGTTACGTGTTATGCAAGAGAAGAAGGCTCGATACCTTCTAAGGTTACGAATAGATCATATTTCTATTTTGTAGTTGTTGGTTATTATTTGAATGGGAACGGAGGTCGTAAAAAACGCACGGCCTCCTTCCTTTTCCCAAAACAAGAAAAAATGAAAGTAATATACACAATAAGAGTTAAGAAAGAGAATATAAACGAACTCTCCAAGCTTGAGGCCGTAGAGAGAATATTCAATAACGAGAAAGGCCGCATGGTAGTTCTTCTCAAACAGAATTTCACTGACGGAAAGAGAGAGGTCGCCGAGAACTACTATATCGTTCAGTGGAAAAGTGGAAAATACCAGAGGTTCGGAGCTGTTGCGTTCGATAATCTTTTCAAAACGCCAAGCGAGGAGGGCAAACAATGGCGATAAAACGGGTAATGAACAGAAAGGTCCACTACGAAGGGCTTGAGTTCGACAGTAGTGAAGAGCTTCGTTACTACATTCTTCTCCTCGATGACAATGATGTCTCCTGTATTCACAGACAGGTTAGGCTGTGTCTTATCAAGCCTCTGTACGTACTCGTTCCAAAAGCTCTAAAGACAAAAGTAAAGTGGGTCAAACGAAGCCTTGTAAAAGGGCATTACTACACGGCAGACTTTGTTTTCTTCGAGCGTGGCAAGATTGTCATCTGCGATGTCAAGTCGGAATACACGTCTAAGCTTCGCGAGTTCTCCATTACGATGAAGAATTGCATATCGCTTATAGTAAAGCATAATCTCAAGCGACATCACGGAGAAGCTAAGGTGATATTCCGAAAGGCGATATACAAAAACAGCAAAACGCTACGTATTGTCGATTATCCTTCGGATGGCGAAAAAGTCATATACGAATAACGTGATTATTTAACCATATACATGACTTTACTTGAATCATTTTTTAAATTTTTTGACAGTGGCCGCAGTGATGCGCCTGCTGTTTTTTAAATTCATTCAGAAAGCCTATGAAAATTATTATAGCATCATTTCTGCTTACAGTGATCGTGTTTCTGTTCGCAGCTTTTGTGGCAGTTCTTTTTAGTGTCAGCTCTTTTAAAAACGAAGATGAGAATTTTAAACATTAAAGATATATTTTATGGAGAAGTTAAAATGTAATTCAGGCAATTTCTATGTTGTCGCTGTAGCTGTCGTTAAATACAAGGATGGCGAAGTGAAAAAGGTGCGTAAGACTATTGTTGTCGAAGCGACCTCTTTTGGTGACGCAGAGCTCAAAGCGTCCGATTCTATGAGCGATTACAGTGTTGGCGATGTTGAGGTACTCAATATCACTCCTGCCGCTTTCAGAGAGGTCTACTCTTCCTGTGATATCGATGACGACAAGTTCTATAAGGGAACCGTCGACTACATCACTTTAAACGAGAATACGGGCAAACCAAAGAAAACCAAGCAGTCGATGCTCATCCAGGCTAACTGCCTCAACAGGGCCACCCGTTATCTTGACGAGATTATGCGTGGGTCGATGGTAGACTACTCTTCTGTTTCTGTTTCCGAAACTCAGATTTTTGACAGTTTCTTTATTCATAAAGTGAAAGCCAATGATCAACAGGGATAGTTTGCAGGCAGTATTCGCTCGCCTCACACCACAGGTAGCAGAGGCCGTAATGCGAAAGAGGAAAGAACATAAGTGTCTTATGAATCTTACGAGAAACAACTCTCTTATGGTTCAACAACAAGCCATCTTTCTTAACTACATAGCAGGAGAGGGCAGACGAAAGTTTGTCATCCCCACTGTTGAGACCGATGCAGACGGAAGACAGAAAGTCGTCGATAAGATTTCGTTCAAATACATTGACCAGAAATGAAACACGCCTGTATGAGCTGCTTCTGGCGAGGTCAGTGCGACGACAAGAAGTCTGGACGCACATGGGAACACACGTGCGAAAGATGGGAGTTTAGATATTAAAGTGATTAATTTTTAAATTCTATACAAATGGATATAAATCAGTTAAACAAAACTCCTCATAATCAGATTTGCGATTTGGCAAGAGATAGATTTATAGAGGTGTATAATCAGAAATTTGGAGAAGGTGGAGAGGTCTTCTTTGAAGAGCAGAAAGCCTTATTCAACGAGGAACTTCTCAACGGTTCGTTCAAGGGATATCTTGAAAAGGCTCCTTCGCTCAATATTCATGACGCATTCATGAATTTAGCAATCAACGGATTGTCTCTTGAAAAAGGCACGACGACATTGTGCTATCTTATGGGTTATAGCAACTACGACAAGAATACTAAACAATCGACTTATACCGCAAAGATTACATATACGGGATACGGAGAAATTCTTCTTCGTCAAAGAGCTGGACAGATTGTTAGGTGTGACAATCCTGTTATTGTGTATAATTGTGATGACTTTCGGTTCGGAGAGCGTGACGGTCATAAGTTCGTTGATTACGTAAAGACTTATCCGAGACCGGCAAATTCGTATATTGTTGCATGTTATGTTAAGATCATTCTTCCTAACAACTCGTATGACTACTTTGTTCTTGACAGAGAGGGTGTTGACAGACTTCGCGAGTATTCTGCCAAGTTTGGAGGCAAAGACCACAAGGCAAACGCTTTGTACGGAGGAAGTTTTGTAGGCAATGATGGTAAAACGTATTACAGGGATATAGATACGGGATTCCTTATCTCTAAGACTTGTAAGCACGCATTCAAGACTTATCCTAAACTGAAGGTCGGTCTTGGAGCATTATTGCAGGCCGACATCGACACGCAGGCTCTACAGAAGCCGTCACAGGAAGCCTTTGGTGCTGAAGAAGTCGCACCGGAAGATAAGGGCGTTAAGGTGAAGGTTGATAGTGATTCACCATTTTAAAATTATCATATATGGCAGAAAATACAGAATTACAGTTGGTTCAACAGCAAGCCAACAATATTACAAGACAGATTGCAACTCTCAAGTCTGATACAGAGAATGCTGTTCAGTCTAACAAAAAGTCTTACGAAGCATGTATTCATGCAGGTGAGTCTCTTTTAGCAGATATCGGCGCTTCTGGAATGAACGACGCTCTTGACGAGAAAGCTGCCGAGTTTATCAAGAAGGCTAAACTGACAGAAAAAGCAATGACAGAGAAGCGCAAGGGAGTCACCCAAGTGTTCGATATTGTCCGTAAGGGATTTACAATGATGGAGAATCTTATCTCTGTAAAGAACACAGATTCCGTTGTCTATAAGATTCAGGAGAAGCGCAACGAGTATGCTGCATACAAATTAGAGCAGCAGAAGAAAGCAGAACAAGAACGATTGCGCCAGGAACGTATCAAGGAAGCAAAGATTAAGCTGAAAACCGACACTATTGATACGCTCAACAATCTCCTTACAGAGCATTCTTCTACTGCTATCGACTCTCTAAATAGTACGTTTACGTTACTCACCCTTGACAATAAGGATGAGGTAAGGAAGCGTATTGAAGAATTCTCCGACGTTCTCGACCTTGGACATCTGTTCGTTAACAATAAGCCTTCTTATTCTTCCGAGGTGGATGAAAATGATGCTAAGGAGATTATGAATGGCGCCTACAAGGAGGTTTCTGCCTCACTCCTCCTATCTTACAAGCAGACGGTCAATACTACACGTGATGAACTTCTCATGAAGTTTGACTCCAAGGTTTCAGAGCTTTTTGAAATCAAGAAGGCTGAGGAAGAGCGCAAACGTAAGGAAGCGGAAGCTCGCAAGGCTGAAGAGGAGCGTAAGCGTAAAGAAGAGGAAGCTCGCAAGGCTGCCGAAGAAGAACGCAAGAAGCAGGAGGAGATTCAGCGTATCACGGACGAGGAGGAACGCAAGCGCAAGGAGGCTGAACTGAAAGCTTCCGAGGCTGAACGCAAGGCCAAGGAAGCCGAGCTGAAGGCTGCTGAGGAAGAGCGCAAACGTAAGGAAGCGGAAGCTGCCGCTGCCGAGGCAGAACGCAAGGCAAAGGAAGAAGCTATCCGTAAGGCTGACGAAGCTGCGAAAGAAGAGCAGCAGAGAAAGCTTGCGGCTGAGCAGGAGAAACGCGATGCAGAGAACGCCGCACAGCATGCAACTGCACAGGCTCAATCTCTTTTTGCACAGACTTCCGTCAGCACAAGCAAACAAAAAGTAAAGGTGACTAAACGTTTGATTGTTACCGATAAAAATGCTTGGCTCGATATCATCCAGCAGTGGTGGACAATCGAGGGTTCTCAGATGGCTCCAGACAAACTCGCTTCTAAGTTGGAGTTCATGCGCAAGGCTTGCGAGAAACGTGCTAACAGCGAAGAAGAGTATATCATGTCTCCTTATATCAAATATGAGGATGAAGTAACAGCTAAGTAATATGGCTGAACGACCGTTTGATCCTTATTATTCTCGTGGTGAGGTCTCTAATTCAGACCTCACTGCGCTGAAGTTCGCCCTGAACCCGCAGCTCAACTTCGTAAAGGAAGATGATAAGAGAAAGGCATTCCACTTAGGAACTCTCGTTGATGCTCTCGTTACAGAACCGGAAAAGTGCAATCATTATGCCATGACGGTCGATGACGAGAAATACACGGAGAAGGATTGGAAATGGGGGTTAGACCGGCTTGCTGTTCTGAAGAAGCAGGCAACAAAGGACAGGTTTCTTGATTTCGTCCTGAAGAATGCGGTCGGCCAAAAAACATTCATCAATCCGCACATGAAGATGGAATACAATGGCTTCAAGTTCGAGCTTCCCGTAAGATGCAAGTTCGACTGGTGGCTCGGCGAGTTCGGCGGTGATTTGAAGACCACCGCAGCTACATCGCAGGAACAATTTGAAGCTCAGATTGATTTCGTTGACTGGGACAGAAGCCGTGCATGGTATATGGACCTTACGCATAGCATCGATCCAAGATACGGAAATCAGGACTTTATCTTTGCTGTATCAAAGACAAAGAAGAAGGTCTTCTACAAGAAGATTGAACGTGGCGACGAGCTGTATTTACGTGGTAGAGAGAAAGCTCTTGAGTGGGCTTTCCGCATGTGGTGTTTATTATAACTTATTTATTATGTCAGATAAACCGAAATTATACGATTACCAGGAAGAGGGCGTGCGCATGGAGCTTGCTATGAAGCGTTGCATCAATGGCGATGATATGGGTACAGGAAAACAGCAGTCTGTTGATTGTATCGTAAAGACTCCGATTGGTGACAGAAGAATTGGAGACATTTGTGTCAACGATATTGTCTTTGGTCGAGACGGAAAACCTTACGTAGTTACGGGAGTTTTTCCACAAGGTGTTAAGCCTATGTATAAGGTAACATTCTCTGATGGTGTTAGTACAGAAGCTGGTATGGAACATCTTTGGACTGTCCGTGATAACAACAGAAGGCGTAGAGGAGATGGTTGGACTGTCAAGACAACATCTGAACTCGTTGAATTAGGGTTATTCCGAAAGGAAAACAAATGGACTAAGGCTAATGGTTCACCACCATGCAAATGGGAAATTCCGATGTGTGAAGCTGTCGAATACAACGAAAAAGAGTACCTTATACATCCGTATATTTTAGGTGTTCTAATCGGTGATGGTTCAACAAAGGATGGTGCTGTCTTTTCTAATCCGGACATGGATTATGATATACACGAAAGGGTTCGCGAGCTTTTGCCCGATGGATATTTCATGACAGAGGACAGGAGCTCGGCCTGTCCACGCTATCGGATAACTTACCAACAAGCCCACGCAAACCCGTTTATTACGGATATAAGACGTCTTGGTCTTAACGTACTATCAAAGGATAAGTTTATTCCAGATACTTATTTATTTGGAAGTGTTCAGCAGAGAAAGGAGCTTTTGTATGGACTTATGGATACAGATGGTAGTGTAACTAATCATAATAGGGTTCGTTATAGTACTTATAGCGAGAAACTTGCAATCGGTATACAGGAGTTGGTTCATTCGCTCGGAGGTCAAGCGATAGTGAGAAAAAATATAAGAAACAGAAGAGGAAAAATTGAGGTCGAGTTTGACGTAAATATCAGAACTCCATTCAATCCTTTCTATACCTACAGAAAGCATAGCTCTTATTATATTAAGTCAAAAGTGTTTCCTGTGAGGAAAATAAAGTCTGTTGAGTATATAGGAGAAAAAGAAGCTGTCTGTATTATGGTTGACAATCCTGATCACACCTATCTCACTGATAGTTTCATCGTTACCCACAACACGGTTCAGTCTATCGTCGCCATCGAACGTGCAAAAGCAACTCCTTGCTTGGTTGTATGCCCAGCCGCACTAAAAGTGAATTGGGAGAGAGAGATAAAGAAGTTTACGAACCTCCGCCCTCTCATTCTTACCGATTCTGTCAATGCGACATACGGATATCATCTTACGAAGATGAACCTGTATGACGTGGTGATATGCAACTACGAGTCGCTTGCGAAATACTTCGTCGTAAATCTTGGACCGAAACCACTAAGACTCAATAATTTTCTGTTTCGCGATGAACTGAAGATTATCAAGTCTGTGATTATAGACGAGTCTGCAAGAGTTAAGGACCCGTCCACAAGGCAGTCTAAAATCATCATGGGATTGTGTCAGGGCAAAGAATACATCTATGAACTCACAGGTACGCCTGTTGTTAATCACGCAACAGACCTGGCCTGTCAGCTTGCAATCCTTGGTCGCCTGAACGATGAGTTCGGAGGGTTTGGTGAGTTCTACAACAGATATGGTGAGAATGAGAATCTTGAAGAGCTTAACCGGAAGATACACGAAACGTGCTACTTCCGCAGAGAGAAGAAAGATGTTCTCAAAGATTTGCCGGATCTGACCAGAACGACCATCAGTGTTGCTCTCGACCCTGAAACGCAGGAAGAGTACGATACCTGTCAGAAAGATCTTCTTACATTCCTTCTTGAATACAAGAGCTGTTCTGAAGAAGAGGCAAGAAAAAAGTTACGAATGAAGGCTCTTGTTAGATTTATGAACCTTCGCTCGATATCCGGTCGAGGCAAGATGAAGGCAACAATAGAGTTCCTTCATGATACCGAAGAACAGATAATCGTGTTTGCTGAGCATCGTGAAGTCGTTAGTGAAATCAAGAAAGAGTTCCCTGATGAGGTTTGCACAGTGACTGGTTCTGATAGCCAACAGCAGAAGCAGTGGGCAATTGATTCTTTCCAGGCTAAGAAAAAGAGGATCATCATCTGTTCCATTAAGGCGGCAGGTGTAGGTCTAACGCTTACGGCATCTTCCAATGTCGTATTTGTTGAGCTACCGTGGACGATGGCAGATTTGTCGCAGTGCGAATGCCGTGCCTATCGTAACGGACAGAAGAATGCGGTTACATCGTGGATTCTCATGGGTGCAAATACCATCGACGGCTATCTTTATAGCTTGATTATGCAGAAAGGCTCAATAGCATCAAAGGTTACAGGCGAACAGGACTCCGCTATCAAGGATGCAGCTTATTTTGACGAGCTGGCCGATTTGGTTTTACAAAATTCTTTAAATAAAAAATAATGGAAATTCAAGGAAAAGTAACAAACATCTTACCGATGCGCTCTGGCGTATCTGCAAGAGGAGAATGGAAATCGCAGGAATTCGTGATTACTACCGAGGAACAATATCCAAAAATGGTTTGCTTCCAGGTCTTCGGAGAGGATAGGATCAACAGCTTTGCTCTTCAAATCGGAGAGGCCGTAAAGGTTAGTTTCGATATCTCTGCACACGAGTATCAGGGGCGATTTTTTAATTCTATCAACGCATGGAAAGTCGAGAAGCTCATGCCGATTGCACAGAATCCTCCTCTTAACCCTCAACAGAGCGCCAATGCTCCGGCAGGCGGTTACATTCCGCCACAGACAGGTGGATATGTTCCACCACAGGCAGGCGGTAATACAATGCTTGGCGGTGGTACGCCTCCTGGTAATTCGCAAAATCCGTTTCCACCTGAACAGCAGCAAGCACAGCAACGAGGGAACTCTGATAACATTCACTTCTAGTGTAGAATTAATCAAACGAGCATTCAACGCTTATGTGGTTCAACCTGAAAAATGCGTTTGAACTTGAAACGTTTAGGACAAAAGTAGCCGAGATGGAGAACAAAGGCGCGATGGTAGAGCTGAAAGAGAAGCGTGGACGTTCTTTGAGTCAGAATGCCTATCTTCATTTGCTCCTATCTGCATTCGGCCTCCAATACGGCTACACTCTAGACGAAGTTAAGACGCATTTCTATAAGCTGGTAGTGAACAAAGATATATTCTTCAGAGAAGGGATTGATAAATTCACAGGAGAATGCTATAAGTATCTTCGTTCTTCTGCTGACCTTACGAGAGACGAAATGAGCAAATCAATTTCTGATTTCAAATCGTGGGCAAAAGAGGAAGCTGGATTTGATTTTCCTGATTCTGATGAATATATCGCACTACTTCATATTCAACATGATGTAGAAAGACAACAAAATTACATACAATAGCTTATGATGTTACCAACTAATATACGTCAGAAGTCTAGCGAATTGTTTCCTAATGACGCAGAGAAACAGAGAATATTTCTTATGGGTGCTGCATTCTCGTTAGGAAATGATTTGTCGGATTTCGAGATTACTACAGGGCAAAAACAAGAAGAATATTATCCTTGCAAAGAGGCTCTTGATATGTGGCTTGCATACAAGAACGAAAAACGTCAGAAGTATCAACCTCGTGGACTTGCGGCTCTTAAAAAGAAGCTTTTAAAGATGTCGAACGGAAATCCCGAATACGCAAAGGTTATCGTTGAGCATTCGATGGGAAACAACTATTCCGGGTTGTATGCTCCGAAAAATAATAGCATAAACAGTTATGAACAACAGCAACGAACTTTCAACAAGATCAACTCAATCCTTGCCGGATGAGTACAAAAAGGCAATCGATGAATTTGGCTCGCAATACGCTTTGTTCTTGAATAAATACCCGACTCTTCAAAAAAGAATCAGTAGCGTTCCTACGGTGTATGACTCTGTAAAGAACGGCGGACTTTCGTTTGTGGAAATCGACAAGTATTTCAAGGATGGGGCAAGCGAATGGTGGATTAAAACAATGGTCATAGACTTATTTATGGTCATTGGTGCATTCGATTCTACTACTCCATATCAATTCAAGGCGATTGCACAGCGTATCAGGCAGGAATATTACCATGCATCTCCAGGAGAGCTTACACGATTCTTCTATGAATTCTCAATGGGTGAGTACGGTGAGATTTATGTCGGCAGGACTGTAAATCCACAGAAGTTATTCATCGCTCTCGAAAAGTATATGTACAAGGTATACGAAAAGAGAGCCGAAATTGGTAGTCAGAGAAACCTCGACAAGCAAAAGATAGAGGATGAGAAGGCTAGGATGAACGCTATATCCTACGAAGAGTATTGTTTAAGGAAAGGTGTGGATCCAAAAGAATCACCTCTTGAAAAGCTAAAGCAAAAACTTGAAAAAGAATCAAAACGAGACCAAAATGGCAGACGTAAGTAAAATGGCAGAGGAATGGCTCAGTGAGCACCCTGATGCGACAAAGAAAGAAATATGGATGGCTGGTTATTGGAAATCAACTGATAACTGGTGCAACCAAACCAAAACATAGTTAATGTAAATTTTAGAATTATGACGCAGAAAGAAAAAGTAAAACCAGAAATCATGCACTTGATGGTTCTTAGCAGATGCAATTATAACTGCGAATTGTGTTGCAACAAACTGTATGATATTGATAAAATTCCAGTTGCTACCGTTGAGGAACTTAAAACAATACACACCTTGTGTATTACTGGTGGAGAACCTTTTATAGCAAGCATCAATCTTAACGATTTTGCCCGGTCTGTAAAGGACGGTTTTCCGAATGTAAAAAACATATTCGTTTATACGAGTGGGGTAATGCTCTTATACAATTTGCCGCAGGTCTTTTCTTATATTGATGGCCTTAGTATTTGTCCAAAAAGTATGAAAGACTGGTTGGCTTTAGAAAAAATAGCCAACAGCACCTCTCACTATTACCTTAACAATATTTCTAAATTGTCAAGTAATCGTCTTTATGTATTCAAGGAGCAGGTCGCGCTTTTCGAAGGAAGATTTAAACACATCGCCGAATTGTTAAATCTCAATGTTCTTTACCGTACATGGGATAAGGAGTTTAAAACTCCAGACAATGAGATTTTCAGAAGATTACCAATACTTTTAAATTAGTTGATTATGGTAGAAAACAAAGGTAAAATCGCAGAAATTACTAACGCTACCACAAAGCAGGCGGTAGTGTTCATCGGAGTTTATTCTTGGGTTATCGTCAGAAACCTGGGAAGAGCAATCAATAAGGCAGTATACCGACTTCCATGGCTCTTCATAACACTAACGGTTATCATTTCCTTTATCGTTAGCTTTATCCTTATCTCCAAGGCACGTGCCGAACGTGACAGATACGATAAGGATATGGAGCATATATCTCAACAACTCGACAGCTACAAGGCTGTTTACGATAAGTAATTTAATCACGCAGAAATGAGAAAATACAAACATACAATTTTTGGGGTGTTCTTTGTCGAAAGGGAGGTCTGATATGCAGTGGAAACCAAACAGATCAAAACCATTAATAGCAGGTATCCCTCTGAAAAGACCATCTCAGGAACAGGTCAACAAGGCTTACATGCTTTTCTACTCCATGATAGGAGGTTTCGCCTCTGTGGTCCAGACACAGATTACTGATGTATACAACTATGCGCGACAGGACAAAAAACTGTTCCGCATGGAGGCAAAAAAGCGGCTTACGGAGGCGAAACGATGTTCTGACGAACTTGTTGAATCTTTCATGTTCTACATGGGCAGGATTGGTATGCAGCAGATATGGCTCGACCTCACAGATGCTATCGAGGAGGATATTAGGCCCGATATACAGAAATGCTTTTATGCTCTCGATAACCAGTTCTTGAAGTTCGGTATTAAGCAGCACAAACTCTACACCCTCATTCTCATGGCCGAGATTTTATCAAGAATGCTTTGTAAGTCTGTGGATGAGTTCTCGTCTGTTATGCAGAAGAACTACGGTATGACGGCGTTCTCTATTGACAGCCGTTTTACGATGCCTGTCAAAGGTGTTTATGCACGCATACGCAACGTCATGGAGCTTCTTTACCCCCTCTCTGTAGACAACAAGGTGTTTGCGGACTGTAAGGATAAGTTCAATCTTGGATTTGAGATTATAGGCATGAAGGTTCTTGATTACCAACGTGCCGACAATGCTCTTTTCAGGGCCTGCAAGCTGAACGGTGTAAATATAGAGCCAGACGGGTCTGAAAAGAAAAATCCAATTGTCAACACCGGCACGCCATGGAACGAGGCCCAGATAAGAGCACTTACAATAGGATTTCCGAATACTCCTACCAAAGAGGTTGCTCATGTGGTTGGTCGCAGTGTTTATGAAGTAAACAAGAAAGCAAAAGAGCTTGGGTTGGAAAAATCTCCCGAATACCTCAAAACAATAAGAACAGCAAACCTTAAAAGAAAACAAAATGAAGAAGATTCCAAAGCTATATATCAAGAATAATAAAGGTCGCTATGAGGAATACAAGATTCCTGAACTTGATATATCGAATACGTTTTATCGAAAGATAAATGGAAAGTATGAGCCTGTTAGTATGCTCTTGTATGATTCTCTGGAAGAGGGCGTATGGGTAGTCACTCGACTCCGCTCAAGTACTGAGTATATCAGTGGTACTTACCTTCGTGAATGTTTCCATCTTGACAAGGCTGCCGATATTGAGCGTTTCCCTCTTTCCAGAATGGCGCATATAAATAAAGTGTGTGACCGTATCATCGGCGAACTGAAACTTGGCAATACTGATTCTAAGCCTATGACTAACCACGAACTTATAAAAGCTGTTGTTGGGCTTGTCTACAAGATTAATGAGGAGGATAGCTTATGATGTCAGAAAAGCAATATCGAGTAGCCCGGAAGGGGATTATCGAGCAAATTAAATTAGCCCAGAAGCTACATTGCACCAACCTTAAGAAGAAGCACAGAGCTGCATTAAAGAAGCTCGAATTGCGCTTCTTGAAGCCTGACGCCACAGGTTGTTTTGACTGGGGAAGCAAAACATCGAGTAGTTATTATCACATTTAAACTATTGATCTTATGGAACGAAAAATAGGAGAAACCTTTGAGTACGAAGGTAAGACTTATAAGGTAGTAAAAGATTTTACATTTTCTTGCAGAGATTGTGATTTCAAAAAATTCTGTAGCCCGACTAAACATATAAGTCAAGAGTTTCAAGCACCTGTGGAGTGTGCAAACACTAAAAGAAGCGACAAGGAAAATGTAATTTTCAAAGAAATTAAAAAAGATATGGAAATAAAAGACAACAAGTTGACCATCAATATCCCTAAAGGGATGGAGATAGATATTGAGAATAGTGACTTAAAAAATGGCATTATCAAGTTCAAAAAGAAAGAGATTACATACAAAGACATAGAGGCTTCTTTAAAACTCAACGAAAATATGACAGGTATAGACGTTGCCGACGAAAACGCAAATAGACTTTGTGCTATTAATCGACTTATGTGTATAGCTAAGTTTTATAATGGTGATTGGAAGCCTAATTGGAGTAGTATAGAATATAAATATTGTATTCTATATAGTAATCGTGCCCAATGCTATATAACAGATTATAGAACTTTTTTTGCTGCCGATACGGTATATTTCAAATGCGAAAAAGATGCTCAGGCAGCTGTTAACGCAGATGGTAAGGAATTTCTTTTCATAAAGAAACCATACAGAAGTGGATATGAAGAATATGAATATTGGAATCCTACATATTCTAGTATCGGTGGTTGTATTCTTATACCTCATGGCAGCATTAAGAAGCTCATCGGAAGAGAATTAAGCTGGGATGATGAGCCAGTAGAACTTCAAGAAGAATAGCGTATGAAAAGAAATATAAAGTTTAAGGCAAAACGTCTTGACAACGGAGAATGGGTAAAAGGCGACTTGGTACATAGCACAAGTTATGTTGGCATAAGTTACCCAAGTGACGAGTTTTCTGATGTACCAATAGTGCACAGAGTTGACCCTAAAACCGTCTGTCAATTCACAGGACTGAAAGATTGTGAAGGTAATGAGGTCTGGGAAGGTGACATTATTAAAAACCATGATTTTCCATTTGAAAAGAGAAAGGTGACTTGGGCTAATTGCCAATCATGCTTTATTCCAACCGATGAAGATGGATGGCAGAAAGGTGGATGCCTTTCTTTCTTGGTCTTGTTTAAAAAATGGACTGTTATTGGAAATAAATTCGATAAGGAGAAGTAGCGTATGGAAAGACAAATAACAATCAGCGTAGAAGAGTATAACAAGCTCATTGATATGCACACAAAAAGAGAGGAACTTCCTAAAAAGATAGAAATAAAGAAGTTTCCTTCAAAATGGTGGAGATGGCTCAAACTGGTATCATATTCGCTCTTTCATTACAAAAAGAACGTAGAGCAACAGAGGCTCATCAAGCGTTGCATCGAAGAAACGGCAAGCGAAATTCGATTTAATTTAGTAGATGGCTATTGGAGAAGCGATTTGTCGGAGTATTTTAAGGATGGAAATTTCGATGTATCATTAAGAGTTTACAAAGATGATGCCTACCGTAATATAATGGAGTGGTTAGATAAAAAGAAGTAGTGTATGAAGAAGATAAGTTTTAGTTTCATGTATCTTATAACCAAATACGAGTGGTGCTTTTATTTCATTCCAAGTTTAATCGTATGGAAGCCTTATAGTGGTGTTTATGAAATTAATGTAGCCTTTCTGCTTTGGGAGTTTAATATTAAATATCAATTAAAAAGAAATAAGAAATGAAGAAGGAAATATTTGACTTCTCAGAGGCTTTAAAGCGTATGAGAAAAGGAAAGCTCGTAAAGCGTGAAAATGGGCTTTATCCGTTTGGTATTGACGAGGAAGGAATATTCTATCATTATGGGCATCATATATTCAAGGAAGAAAGAATGCTCTCAGAGGATATACTTGCAACAGACTGGGAGGAGGTGTAAAAGATGAAGAAGAAAGTATTGACCCTCACCGTCAGTAAGCAATGGTTCGACATGATCGTGACTGGCGAAAAGACAGAGGAGTATCGGGAGATAAAACCTTATTGGATTAAACGTCTGACCACTAACTGCGAAGTAGCTTATGATGTGGCGGCAGAAACATATTGCGGAAAGGTGCTTTATCGCCCTTACACCCACGTCCTCTTTATCAACGGCTACCACAAGGATAGTCCACGTATCGAAAAGAAAATTGTGAGTATCACCATCGGCAAGCCTAAGAAAGGCTTATGCCCTGGCGAATGGCTTGATACTGTTTTTTTTATCATTAAATTCAAATAGTTATGGTATGGTGTTTTTGCGACGAATGTCCTAAGAAAAAGGATTGCAAGAATAGAAGAAAACTGGTAACAATGCCTGAGAATGGTTCTTGCTATAATCCTTTTCATTCTACAAACGAAAGTAACAAAAGAAACAAATCAGAATGGTAGAAATATGAAAGTGAGATTAGCAAAAAAAATATTAACACCACCAAATTACCGTAACGGTAAGTTTGGTTATTGGCGTAACCGATACGACTGCATGAGGTTTGGTGGTTATAAAGATCATCGTGTAATTAAAGCAATACGATTAATAAATAAAAAGAAACAGAGTACCGAAAAAGTAAGACGTTGCGGCACCTGCTGTTGGTTTGAAAACGAAGATGCTTATGGCATGGGGTGGTGCTCTATCAACGATTGCGAAACGTCTTGCGGTCAAGTCTGTATTTTAAACTCCAAATAAACAACAATGATTGTAAACATTAAAAAATTAAACCCAAAAGCGGTAATTCCCTTCCGTAAGTACAAAAGTGACTTTTGCTATGACTGTGTAGCTGTTTCAGAAGAGGAACTCGCACCGAATGTGTGGAAGTACAAACTTGGTTTTGCTTTGCAGCCAAGTTTGTTGTTAAAAAACACAGTCAAAGGTAATTTCGATAGCAATATCTGCTTTACCCTCCGCCCACGATCGTCCGTTTGGGAAACAGGTATGGTCCTGTCGAACTGCATAGCCACTATTGATGAGGGATTTATAGGAGAGATTTCTGCCGTATTCTATCACGTAATGCCAAACATGCCAAGATACAAAGTTGGCGACAGGGTTTGTCAGATTCATTTTGACGTTTGTGTTGACATAGAGTTCAAAGAAGTCGACACGCTTGAGGAAACAGAACGCGGTACTAACGGGTACGGATCAACAGGTAGATAACAACCATTATTAAAGAGGCGGCTATCCTTCACGGACAGTCGCCTCTTTTTGTTTAAAAACCAACTAAAACACTAAAAACGAGAAAAACTAAAAACGTTTATGCAACTTTAATTTCCAGTATATCCAACCTAAAATCGCAAGAACGCCTATAAAAAGACAAACAGATGCTATCTTACCTAAATTCAAGAAAGCTTTGTCTGCTTTTGATAACTGCTTTTCGACATACACTTTATCTTTCGATATTTTACTTATAACTGAGACCAAGGAATCACACTTGCTGCGATATATCGCTGTGCTATCCTTGTATTCTTTCAGACTTGAAATACTGTCTCTCAGTATTTGTACATCTTCCTGTGATATTTCGTGATATTCGTAGTGGAATCTGTCTTCACCAACTTTATTGCCGTTTGCGTCATACTTCGAAGCTGTACTATCCTTGATGTGCGTCTTCTCTTTTGTGGTTGACTTCACGGATTCCTTGTGCGTCGCTTTGTATGATTCAAGCTCTTTAATAAGCCTTGCGTTAAAGAGTGAATCCCACTTGGCATCATTGCGCTTATCCGTGATGTACGTCTGCTTCTCTACCAGTCGTTCCTTAGCCTTGCATCTACAGAACATTGATAGAACCAGCATCACTACAGCAATAGCGATTACAACCTTTGTTATCTTATCAATCAGTTTCATAAGCTATTGAATTACAATCATTACTTTTTCTTTTTTATCCCAAGCCGTCTTCATTGCCTGAATGAGCTTGTCGGTCCAGAAACGAGAGTTGCTTACCCATCCCTTCTTGTCGTTTTTCCCCACTAAGATGCATCCTAATGTATCTTTTGCTGAGTTGCCGGAATGAATGCGTATGCCATCGAACCCAGGCACACCCTTCAGCAATGGAAGCATCTTCTTGAATCTGTTAGAGTAAGTATATACGCATTCATAACTGCCGCTTGGTATTGCGGTCTGGCCATACACCTTTTTCTTCCTGATTTCTTCAAGCGGCATGTCTTGTCGTACCCCCCTGTCAGTATCTTCAAGAGTATTGCACCCGAACAACTCGCCGTTGACGTACAGACGGCTTATAGTATAGTCACTCTTCTTCCAGGCCCTGTCAATTAATACTTCCATTCTTACCTTCCTCCTCTTTTTTATCAAACTCCTGGCTCAATCTCTCCAATATCGGCTTCCAATAGCTCGGCAATGCCTTTGCAAACTCAAACCTCAGAATGTAATAAATAACCCTGAATGAGATATTCTTAGGGTATGCCTTAATGAGATTTTTAAACGCGTTGCATATATACACATAGCAGAATATATACGTGAGCATCTTGATTACAAACAAAGCCTTACTTCCGTCATTACAACCGACCATGATGCCGTATATGACGTAATCAATGGTCAGGTATAGCAACATTTCCAAAATGGCGTTTACGAACTTCGATGCAGAAAAGTTCTTACACCGCACAACACTTACACCATCGGCCCTCATTCCGCAGAAGATATTAAAGCCGAAAGCGATTACCAGCGCCAACACGAAACCTTCAGTCGGCGTTGCAAAGGCGAGTATAGCAGAGAATATTGTCACCGCTATCTGCCGGATTTGGGAAGAATCTAATAAATCTATCATAATCGTTATCCTGAATAATTTGTAATAAAAAATATAAGTTTCGGTCTTTTCTGCAAATATAGCAATAAAATCCCGAAACTCAATCAGATAACGATCAAAAAGTCACACTTTTAGGTCATAAAATGGTAATTCTCCGTTAGCGAGAAACGAAATACACTCATCGAAGATTTTTCTCTCGTAGTCCATGGTACCTATTTTAGGGAACCACTTCCTTATCTTTTCGTCATTTCTGTTAACCATCTCTCCCCATAGCACACACCAGTCTGCTATATTGATTTTGTCGTTTTTCACTTCGTGCCAATAGTCTTTTGCTACGTCTTTCGTGTGCAACTGACCTATAAGACACAGGTGCATATCGGCCATTTCTTCGTCATAGTTACAACCAGACACCTCTCCTTGTATCTGCTTCATCATCTCAAGCATGGCGCTGTTATTCATACCTATCTCGCAACTCTCTATCATGATTTGCAGGCAAGCCTTCAACTCTTGCATGTCTTCGCACGACACGACATTCTCAAAAACCTTTTTCATTATCTGTTTTTTTTAATGTTTATTTCATGAAATACTCTCTGATATCATACACGCCGTCCTTGTCTTTTAGCAAGTCTGCGGCAAGGCTATATGCGTACACCAAAAGATGATCATCATCAATGTCGCTCAAACTGCCCTTGCCGAGAATCTTTGCTACGGTTTCTCCATGATCGCTCACCACTTGATTCATGGCCACGTACAAGGCATAGTCGTTATAGCAAGGGCTGTCTTCTGTGTGTAGATTGTGCTTTTTCATTTCGCCGGACCACACTTGCATGTCCCAAGTAGCCTTTGGGTCCATTTTCTGAATGATGGACAAAGCTTCCTTTTTCGTAAGGTAGTTCTTCCACTTGATGGCACATAGTTTCTCGATATACTCTTGTGCCAGTTCTGGATGCCTGTCTGCCATATCCTTCATCATGCAGCGCATGGTATCACCAAACACGCGCATGTATTTCACATTTGCAGACGTAGCCATTATTCCATATAGCTCATCAAAGTTTTTCATCAATTCTTCCATATCCGTATTATTCAGTTAATAAATTTTTTAATTCTGCAAAATCGCTCTCTCCAAAACTAATACTCTTCTTGCTCCCGAAAAGAAGCGTCGTGAAGATATTGTCTGGTAGATCGATATACAGAGTTCCGCCATCAATCCTACCGCTTATGAATCCAATCTCAAAGCTATAGTTGTCAATGGTTTTTAGCATCTGCATGGCATCGTCAAAGATAGTATCTACATTAATATCACCATTCTCGTCACCGATAAACAATGCTGCATTATCAATAGTTTTACCTAACTTCTCCTTGTTGATGGATATGATATTGTGCGCCGCACGTTTCATGTAGACAGAAGGAATTGCCAACATTGGGTTTCCTTTTATCATATCGTCAATTCTTGCGTCTGCCCACAGGTCTACCGATGTAAGCAGCTTCTCTTTAAGTTCCGTTATGTTCATTTCTTAACTCCTCCTTTCTTTGTTTTGTTGTACCATACGAGGTATTCTTGCCAAGTTTTGTCGCTGTGGTTAGTCATATAATCGTTGAGCATGGCAGATTTCTGCTCCTCTGCCTGCGCTACTTCTTTTCTCAGTCGTTGCATCAAAGATAAGTGCTTCTTCAATGCCTCCTGTCCTTGCTGAGTGCTTTCGATACGAGGGCGTATGATACGCAACTCCTCATCTTGCACTAACTTAGACACATATTGCAAGCTATTAACGTACTCCTGGTTTTGCATCAAGTACTGCCTTTGCGCTCCTGTAAGATTATCCTCAATCTTATCAATTTCATCCCATAAAGGGGTGGAAGACTGCTGCGCTTGCATATTGATAGATGCTCGCTTCTGCTGTATTGCCTCATACATCT